>Ga0272446_1002036_pt1 | contig 28305 bp, 26 predicted proteins | sample YNPCB0061_FD_194587 | JGI IMG/M metagenome (GOLD analysis project Ga0272446, IMG submission 194587) | Hot spring microbial mat communities from Yellowstone National Park, WY, United States - YNP-CB-006-1 | ecosystem: Environmental > Aquatic > Thermal springs > Hot (42-90C) > Sediment | place...
TATTTTTTTGCTTTCCGCAGGGTAATCCACTACTTTTAACTGCGAAGGTTTTTCTCCAAGTCTTGCGATGACCGCCTGAGCAAACTCTTTTGTGCCTACTTTTTCTTTGCTTACTCCCTCTACAAAGATGTCGTAAGTATGTATGCCGTCTTCCATAGTTTTCAGCCAAGCGTTATGTACTTTGCTGGCAACGTGTCCTTGACCTATATGGTTCAGCATCAATATTCCTCCAAGCAATAAACCTGAGGGATTGGCTAAGTTTTGCCCTGCACGTCTTGGAGCGGAGCCGTGAATAGCCTCAAACATTGCACAGTGGTCTCCGATATTGGCTGAACCCGCCAACCCTACCGAGCCGGTAATCTGTGCGGCTACGTCGGAGAGAATATCTCCATACAGGTTAGGCATAACAATTACATCAAAAATCTCTGGAGTATCTGCCAACTTTGCCGCTCCAATATCTACAATCCAATGTTCCTTTTCTAACTCAGGATACTCCGCACCGATTTCATCAAAAACCTGATGGAAAAGTCCATCAGTCATTTTCATAATGTTATCTTTGGTGAAACAGGTTACTTTTTTGCGATTATTGTTACGCGCATACTCAAAAGCATAACGTATTATTTTCTCACAGCCCGGACGAGTAATCAGTTTCAAGCATTGATATACTTCGCTTGTTTGTCTATGCTCTATGCCAGCATACAAGTCCTCCTCATTTTCCCTTACAATGACTACGTCCATAACAGGATGCTTACTTTGAACGAAAGGATGATAAGAAACGCAAGGGCGGACATTGGCATACAGTCCTAAGGTTTTTCGTGTGGTTACATTCAAGCTTTTGTAACCGCTTCCTTGTGGAGTAGTAATAGGAGCTTTTAAAAATACTTTGGTTCTTCGCAGAGATTCCCAAGAGGATTCTTCTATGCCTGCTGAGATTCCTCTCAAATAGACTTTCTCCCCTATTTCTATTTCTTCTAATTCTAACTGCGCTCCTGCGGCAAAAAGAATATCTAAGGTGGCGCGCATTATCTCCGGACCGATACCATCTCCGTATGCTACAGTAATAGGCGTTTTTATGGACATAGATTCTTTGTTTAGTTGTGTTTACTTATTTAATTAGAAAGCTAACAAATTTAATTAGAAAGCTAACAAAAAATGCTTTATATTAATAAAACATTAAGAAAAATGGCTAATAATTCCATTGGAGGCAAAATTAAAGAATTTCTATCTGTTTTTTTCTAACTTTTATATGAAAAATTTAAACGCATCAGCTCTATGCCCAAACAAGAGAGGTTTTTCTATATACTTCTCCATAGGGTTTACGGTGTTTGCACTGGTACCTCTGTATGGCATTTGATTAGGCAACTTGCTGAATAGTTACAAAAAGTTTTATCAGTCCTATCAAGCGAATCAAATCAGATAACGTATGCAAGCTACTTATCACTACCCTACTTATTGGCTCGCTATCTGGCTTAGGGTATGGGAAAGAGGAAATAAGTACTCGATTTTCAAGCAAAAAAGAGTAAAGAGCGCTTTGATAAGTACGAAATACAGGATAATGCTCTGCATAATCAAACAAATGCCATGATTTTACCTCTGAGGAAAAAAATTGTATATTCTTTTTCAAAACATCTAATTGCTTAGGGTATTCCTGCCAAGCATTTAAAAAAGCATGGCAATAGGCAGGTAGCGCAGGCGATGCTCCTGTGTAAAAACTGCTCTTTTTCAATGCCTTGATAACCTCCTCATTACTCAATACCATGCCCGCAGGCATACCCAGTGCTTTTCCCATAGAGGCGATGACTACTTTGGTAATATTCTTTATCACAGGAATTTGAAGGTAAACACCCTTACCATTTTGCCCTGTAATGCCTATGCCGTGAGAGTCATCTACGACCAAGACAATTTCTTTTGCTGCATTGAGTCTTTTTACCCAATCAAAACTATGTACTTTGGCATGTAAAACATCTACGGCATTGCATACTAATACCATGTCTTGCTTAGAGGCATAGCTTTGCGAAATGACTCTTTCTACCCAACTTTCAAAATCTGTACTATCTATTTTTTCCAAACCGCAAAAAACCGCAGGGTGAGTATGAGGAGCATAGCTAACGGCATAACCCTTGGTCGATAAATCCTTTATCCACTGCGCAACTAACTGCCCTGCCAAAAACCCAGAAGACATTGTAAGGCTTTTCTCCGCTCCTGTCCACTGGCAAAGGAAATGCTCTAACTCCTCAAAAATTGCAAGACGCAAGTTAGAAGTGCGCGAACTCCCATAATTTGTCCCATATTTGCTAAGTCCTTCCTTGATAGCTTCTTGGAAAACAGGATTCACTGACATTCCTAAATAAGAAGTACCACTGAAGAATAGGTATTCTTGCTGATTGATGTAAGTAGTTCTTGTAGGATGTTGAGTAGAAAAAAACATATTCAATCGGTTTCTCGTAATTTTATTTAATTTTGTAAATTCGCTTTGATTTTTGAAATATACAAGCAAATACATGGAATACAAAGACTATTATAAAATTTTAGGCGTTCCCAAAGGAGCAGGCGAAGAGGAAATAAAAAAAGCATATCGTAAACTTGCTAAGCAATATCACCCTGATAAAAACCAAGGCAATAAAGCAGCAGAAACGAAGTTCAAAGAAATTTCAGAAGCCTATGATGTGCTTGGCGACCCCCAAAAGAGAAAATACTACGACCAACTTGGAACGAATTGGGCAGAGTATCAAAAATATGGAGGCGACCCTGAGGACTTTCTGCGAAGAAAACAAAATCCTTTCCAACGCTCTACTACTAACACTCCGCCTCCGCAAGAAGATTTTGATTTTGGAGATTCGTTCGGTGGTGGGTTCTCGGACTTTTTCAAAACTATTTTTGGTAGATTCATGGGCGAAGACGAGGAGCTAAGAACAAGCCAAAGGGTAAGCAGAGGGCGAGATTTTGAAATTGAAATGGAAATCAGTTTAGAAGAAGCCTATACAGGAACATCACGCATATTGAACGTACTGAACCAAAGTTTGCGACTTACAGTAAAGCCGGGGATAGAGGACGGACAACGCCTCAAACTCACAGGCAGAGGAGGCGAAGGCATGGACGGCAAGCGAGGCGACCTGTACGTAATCGTAAAAGTAGCCAAGAAAGAAGGCTTTGAGCGAAAAGGAGATGATATACATTGCTTAGTACATGTCCCTATCTATACGGCGGTTTTAGGTGGTAAAGTTCCTTTCAAATATTTAGACGGGAAAGAAATCAATTTTACCATTCCGCAAGGCACAGACAGCGGTAAGGTATTTAGAATCAAAGGGAAAGGTATGCCTAAGTACAATAATCCAAGCGAACATGGAGATTTATTCATCAAAGTTGTCTTACAAGTACCTAAAAATTTGAATAGCAAAGAAATAGAACTTTTTAAGCAATTAGCCGAACTGAGAAAATAGTTTTTCTTTGAGAAAATCAATGCTAAAAATTTACACCAAAAAATCTCAAAAAATAAAGCCTCTTGTAAAATCAAGTATTAAAATTGCTATGTAAATTATGTTCGGATAAAAAAATTAAATACTTTGGTTAAGATGTGCTAAATTTGTTATATTGCAAAACGATTATTATTGGTAAAGTGAACAAAATTCTGTGTTGAATTTTACATTTTTTGATATGAATAGCCTACAAGTTACATCAAATAACGAACGTATTGAACTGAAAAATGAGGGAGGTTACGTATTCCTAATTATTGAAACAGACAAGATGAACAATTGGTTGTATTATAAGTGGAGGGGGTTTCTGCTTATTGAGGAACTGAAAAAAGGATACAATAAAATTTTAGAAATCTTAGAAAGTCAAAAACTGCACAAAGCCTTGGCTGACCATGCCAATATTGTAGGACCTTGGAACGAAGCCAACGACTGGCTGGTAAGTGAGTGGACTCCCAAAGCCAATAAATTAGGACTAAAATATTTAGCTATCAATACCGCAGGAGATTTGTTCTCGAATATTTCCTTAGAACTTTTCCTAATCAATAATAAAAACTCGCACTATACCACCCAAGTATTCGACTCCTTAGAGGAGGCAAAATCTTGGTTAAAGAAAGTAAGCTAAAAAGCCCAACACCTTATCTTATTCCATTTTTTTCAAACTTTTTGTCAAACCTTCTGTTACTTAATAAAAGCTAAGCATGAGGGGAAAAATTCTTCTCATAATGATAAAATTATAATGTTTTTAGCTTTTATCTCGGAATCGTACCTTAATTTTGCAGTCAAAATTTTAAAAGATTGAAAAAAATGGCAGAAATTACACAAAATATAAATGAAGAACCTAACCATACTACTTTGTCAATGCACCCTAAGAAGTTTGCATTGTGGTTGTTCATCGTGAGCATAGTCATGATTTTTGCAGGTCTTACCTCAGCTTACTTGGTCAAACAGGCAGAAGGCGGTTGGTTGCTTTTTGATTTACCATTCATATTTTACGTTAGTTCTGGTATTATCCTAATGAGTAGTCTTACTATGCACTGGGCATATCTAAGTGCTAAGAAAGATAATTTTGGGGCTACTAAGCTGGCTATGTCTATTACGGTAATTTTAGGTTTTGCTTTTTTAGTTACCCAACTTATGGGCTGGAATGACTTAGTAAAAATGGGCATCTTTTTCGCAGGCAGCCAAGCCAACGCCGCCGGCTCATTTCTCTATGTGTTTTCTGGCTTACACGGCTTGCACTTGCTTAGCGGTATTATCTTTTTGCTTATTATTTTAGTAGCCGTTTTCAAGTACCAAATTCACTCCAAAAGCATGGTCAGAATGGAAATGTGCGCTACATATTGGCACTTTTTAGACCTGCTTTGGATTTATCTTTTTGTGTTTTTAATCGTTAATTCATAAAATATTTCGCAAAATTATTTTGTCGTTTAGGATAAAATTTAAGTATCTTTACAAAAAATCAAGGTAATAGCCCTGTAAGCTATTGTAAATAAATATTATACGTTTATCATACTACTTTAAAGATGGCAACAATTACTGTCAATAAAGACTCAGTTTGGAATGGTGGTCAAGAACCGATGAAGGCAAGTTATGGAAAACTCATGATGTGGTTTTTCTTGCTTTCTGATGCTTTTACTTTCTCCGCACTTTTAATCACCTATGGAACGATTCGCTTCATGAATCCAGCTTATACCGGTCCAAGAGAAGAGTTTACCTTTTCTCCCAATTACTGGCCTATTCCTGAAAAGGTATATGAGGCTATCCCTTTCTTTCACGGAGTTTCTGCCCCTTTGGTCTTTGTGGGGATTATGACCTTTATTTTGATTTTAAGTAGTGTTACTATGGTGCTTGCTGTAGAGGCAGGACATCGTATGTCCCAAAAAGAAGTGGAAAAGTGGATGCTTTGGACGATTGTCGGTGGTATTGCATTCTTAGCTTGCCAAGCATGGGAATGGTCGCACTTTATTCATGGAACAGATGAGGGAACAGTGATGAACGACGGCACTGTTTTTTACGGGGCTAATCTCATCAAAAATCAATACGGTCCCCCTCCTTTTGCCAATTTGTTCTTTTTCATTACAGGATTTCACGGAACTCACGTACTTAGCGGAGTAATATTGAATATTATTATTTTCTACAATGTGGTCATGGGGGTATATGAAAGGCGTGGGCATTACGAAATGGTAGAAAAAGTAGGTCTTTATTGGCACTTTGTAGATTTGGTATGGGTATTTGTATTTACTTGTTTTTACTTGTTGTAATTTTCTAACTTTGAAATAAAGATATATCAATATGGCACATACAGAACAAGCACAACATCAAGGTGGAGGAATGAAAAATCCAGCAGTAAGAAGATTGGTTACTGTAACTATTTATCTTTCTTTGCTGACATCATTAGAATTTGTGATTGCATTTTTACAGCCTCCCGGAATATTAAAGAATTTAGAATTTGGTATTTTGACTATTTTCAAAGCCTTTTATATTGTAGGGGAGTTTATGCACCTAAAGCATGAAGTAAAGTCTTTGATTTGGTCTATAGTTATACCTTTGGCGTTTATTGTTTGGTTTATTGTAGCATTGTTGGCTGAGGGTGGTTCTCACTAATGCTTGATAATATTCTCTTGTAAATCTTTCAATTAGGTTTATTCCCTATTTTGATATGCAAAACAAATATCTAAAGGTCGGCGTGCTGATAACTATATTGGCAGTGCCGACTTTCATTATTTTATTTCTTCATGGTTTTGGTGAAAACAAGTTTGAGATTCCTATTATGAATCCAAGTTCGCCTGACTGTCCAAGTTATGTAGTAGATAGCATACATCGAGTTCCTCCGTTCCGATTTATTTCCCAAGACGGCGAGGAGATTACAGAAAAGGACTTTGAGGGAAAAGTGTATATTGTGGATTTCTTTTTCACCCGTTGCCCTGATATTTGCCCTATGATGACTTCCGAACTGGTACGCGTGCAGGAAGCCTTCAAAGATTTTTCTGATGTTCGGATTCTCTCGCACTCCGTCGACCCTTTGTACGATTCCGTAGCCATTTTAAAAGAATACGCTCAAAAGTTTAAAGCAGATACAAAAATTTGGACTTTTGTAACAGGTGATAAGAAGGCGATTTATGATATGGCAAGATGTGGTTACTTTATCTCAGCAAGAGAGAACTCCTCGCCTATGAGTGTGGACTTTGTGCATAGCGACAAGGTAGTGTTGATAGACAAGGAAAAACGCATTAGAGGCTATTATAGCGGCACAAATCGCAAAGAAATAGACCGCTTGATTACCGAAGTGCAGATTCTCTTGCAAGAGTATAAGTAAGGTAAGATGCCAACTTGGACACCTTGTTATTATAATGAAAAAACTTTTTTCCTTGATTATTTTTTGTCTGCTACTGACTTGCCTGTATGCCCAAATAAATGAGCCTCGCTATATGCACTTAGTAGGCACATTAGGCAAAGTTTCGGTAACTATGGACTTAGTACTTATTCAAAATCAGGCTATTGGAAGATATTATTTGGATAAATTAGGGCAGCCTATTTTCTTGCATGATGGAGATTTTGAAAAAGAGATACCTAATGTGGGCAAAGAAAACTTTTGGTTAGTAGAAAGTTATGGGTATTGGGAGGGAAAAATTAAGAAGAATAAGATAGTAGGTACTTGGACTTCGGCAGACGGAAAAAAAAGACTTCCCTTTGAACTAACAGAAAACTATGCCCAAAGTATGCAATTCAAACCTTATTATTTTGATAATTCGCAGTTGGTCAGTACTAACTCCCAAGTAGAAGTCCAACTGCTGTTTCCTTTTGCTTTGAAAAATGAAGAGGTATTAAGACAACTACAAACTGAAATAGGAAAAAAAGTAGTAGGTATTGGCTTCCCTAATGCTTTGCGTTTCAATGCCTTTCAATATGATGTATTAAAGAAGTTTGACTCAGGCAAGGACATTCAAAAAGTACAAATTCAGATGAGTGTCTTTCTAAATGAAAACAATCTATTGACTATCAGCAATTTTCAAAGCGGTACTAACAAACACGGGAAGGTAGGGACTATACGCAGCGAGTATGCTACTTGGGACTTGGCTACGGGCAAGGAAATTACCTCTAAGCTCATTTTCAAGGAAAACTACGAGGAAGAACTGCTAAAAATTCTTGGGCAAGTAATAAAACGGGATTATAACGGGAAGGTTTTTGGCGACTTAGTTAGGGACAACTATGGCATACTAAAAGGAGGAATGATGTTTATTTTTGATAACGAATATCTCAGTACAGAAGTCTTTGTTTCTTATAAGGAATTAGCCAGTATTTTAAAGCCTAATAGTCCCTTGCAAGTTTTATTTCCTGAATAATAACTCACAAAAATTGATTTTATACGCAATCGAAATTAATTTTGATTGAAAATTAACGTTTATGAGGTTTGAAATCTTATAAATATTTGCAAACCATTTTGTTTTAAGTATAGGATTTTAACGTAATTTTCCAAAACTTTAAACTTTTGAAAAAGTGAAAAAATCCACCGTTGTTTGAATATGTTAATAGATAGGCATAGCAAGGTCTATTTCACTTGCCCACTGGTGAATCCCTCCCTCGAGATTGTAGAGATGACGATGTCGTATTTTTTTTTCTAAGTACTTGATAGTATTTGCGCTCCGCATTCCATGATGACAGTACACCACTACCTTTTTATTTTGAGGAATCAAATCTATGGATTCATCAATAGTACTCATTGGCATAAGTACAGCCTCCGCTAAATGGCAAATTTCGTATTCGTACTCCTCCCTTACATCCAGTATAAAAATATCCTCTTTGCTGTCCAATGCCTTTTTCAACTCTTGGACTGTGATGCTTTTCACAGGGAAACTAACAATTTCAGAAGTTGGAGTTTCGGGAGAATCGCTATTACAGAAAGCCTCATAATCAATTAGCTCTGTTATACTACTTTTATCAAATCGTTTTTTAACTTTGATAATGCGCGAGGTGGCATCGAGCATATTGAGCATGAGCAACTTTCCATCTAAGACATCACCTATGTCTAAGATGATTTTTAATATTTCATTGGCTTGGTATAGCCCTATCATGCCTGCTAACAAGCCTAAAACTCCTGCGGTAGCACAGTTAGGCGCCTCCTCGGCGGAAGGCGGAGTAGGGAACAGACACCGATAAGTAGGGGAAGCCTCATGCAAATTAAATACGCTTACCTGACCTTCGAACTGATAAATAGCCCCATAAATCAATGGCTTTTTGAGCAATACGCAAGCATCATTGACTAAGTAGCGTGTGGGAAAATTATCAGTACAATCTACGATAATATCGTATTTTCCAATGATTTGTAAGGCATTTTGACTATTTAGTTGTGTCTGAAAAATATCAAACTGCACATGAGGGTTTAGCTGTTGGAGTACTTCCGCACTTGTGATGGCTTTGGGCTTTCCCTCGTCTTGGGTACGATAAATTACTTGGCGTTGGAGATTAGTTACCTCTACCTTGTCGCCGTCCACTATACCTATGTTTCCTACTCCTGCGGCTGTCAAATATGCTAAAACAGGGCTACCTAACCCTCCCGCTCCTACTACCAAAACCTGAGCATTTTTTAACTTATTTTGCCCAGTAACGCCTACTTGTGGGAGGATAATCTGACGATGGTAGCGGCGAAGTTCTTGAATAGAAAGCATAGATTTTTAGTTATTAATTACTTTGATTTTATTCCTAAAAGACGGCGGAAAAATTTTTTTTCAAAGTTCCAAAAAAAGGTAAACTGACCAAAAATGAACCCATAAATGAGCAGCAAAACATTGTAAATAGGCAAGATAGTAATGCACCAAACCAAAGCACGCACCCACCACGCCATATCGTTGGTAATACCTAAGAAAGCAAAAATTGGCTTTTTTATAAATACCGCAGTAGTCCCCGTCAGTGCAAATACAATCAGTACGATAATTACTTGTTTAAGGTCTTTGAGTTGCCAGCGTTCTTGCAAGCGGTGTAAGAAGTTTATTTTTTTCATTGATAAATATAAAGTAAATTGAAATATACTTTTATTAGCAAAAATACAAAAATATACTGAATATGAATAAATTTGCACTATTAGCTGTTTTCTTGTAGGTTACTCTTGCACTCCGACAGATTGCTGTGTTAGTTTTTAGTAAATCAATGACACATAACACCTTCCGATTCATCATTATTTTAGCAGTGATTTCCATTTTGGGAATCGTGATTACCCAAGTGTATTGGGTTAGGAGGGCTTTTGACCTCAAAGAAAAGCAATTTAATCAAGCTGTACACATTGCTTTGCAAGATGTTGCTGAGAAAATCTCTGCTTATAACAAGACCTCACTCCCAAGTGCCAATGTAGTTACTCAGGTTTCTTCTGATTATTATATTGTTCATATTAACGATGTAATAGATGCCAACTTATTAGAATATTATTTGAAAACGGAATTTACTAAACACCAAATTGAGGCAGATTTTGAGTATGGGATTTATGACTGTAACACGGATAAGATGTTGTACGGCAACTACTTAACTACCACCAATAAAATTCTTGATGAAAAACTAAAAACAGAACTTCCTAAGTGGGACAAGTTTACCTATTATTTTGGTGTTCGCTTTCCTAATAGAGCTACTTATTTAGCCTCTGAGATGGAAATTTGGATTTTTTCTTCTTTTATCTTGTTGGTAGTTGTTATTTTTTTCGGCTACACACTCTTTGCTATTTTCAAGCAAAAACGCTTAGCAGAGATTCAAAAAGATTTTATTAACAACATGACGCATGAGTTCAAAACTCCTATTGCCACTATTGCTATTTCGGCTGATGTACTGAGCAACCCCAATATCGTCCGATACCCTGAAAGATTAAGCAATTATGTAAGTATTATTAAAAACGAAAATAACCGACTTAAAAGCCAAGTAGAAAGAGTCTTACAGTTAGCCAAGTTAGAAAGAAAAGAACTCGAACTAAAAAAGGAAAAACTTGATTTGCACCAATTTATCAAAGAAGTTACGGCAAGTTTTGCTCTAAAAATCAAAGAGGGCAAAGTCGGCAACAAAGCAGGAGAATTAGTTTACAATCTACAAGCTACTCATTATCAGATAGAAGCAGATAGAGTGCATCTGACTAATCTATTGTATAACTTATTAGACAATGGGATAAAGTACTGCGATAAAACGCCTTACATAGAAATAATTACCAAAAATAAAGCAAGTAAGCTACTACTTTCTATCAAAGATAATGGCATAGGCATAGATAAAAAGCACCAAAAATATATTTTTGAAAAGTTTTACAGAGTTCCTACGGGCAACTTGCATGACGTCAAGGGCTTTGGCTTAGGTCTAAATTATGTCAAGAGTGTAGTTCAAGCGCATAAATGGAAAATTAACTTGGAAAGCACTCTTGGGCAAGGGTGCAAATTCACTATTGAAATCCCCACATTAAACTAAGTAAATATGGAAAAAAAACTCAGTGATTCTGTGCGATTGAGTTCGGCAGATGCCTATCGTGGCTTCGTCATGCTACTCATGATGGCAGAAGTCCTGCACTTTCACCAAGTAGCTGAAAATCTACCTGAAAGTACATTTTGGGCATTTTTAGGTTTTCATCAAAGCCATGTCGAGTGGGTAGGCTGTTCGTTGCATGACTTGATTCAGCCGTCCTTTTCCTTTTTGGTAGGAGTAGTTTTGCCTTACTCCGTCGCCAATCGCCTCGCCAAAGGTAGCTCTTTTCAGCAACTTTTTATTCATGCTATTTGGCGTTCTTTGGTACTCATCTTTTTAGGTATCTTTTTGCGTTCTCAGTACAGTAAAATGACCAATTTCACTTTTGAGGATACACTTACGCAAATAGGACTGGGTTATACTTTTTTATTTTTGCTTGGTTTTCAAGCTACTAAGTTTCAAATATTGGCACTTGCTCTTATCTTAGTAGGTTATTTCACTGCCTTTGCACTCTTCCCCTTGCCAACGGCAGACTTTGACTATACTCAAGTAGGCGTTCCTCCAAACTGGGAACATCACTTGCAAGGTTTTGCGGCACATTGGAACAAAAATTCTAATCTGGCATGGTGGTTTGATACTTGGTTTTTAAATCTTTTTCCAAGAGAAAGTCCATTCTTGTACAATGGAGGAGGCTATGCCACCCTAAGTTTTATTCCTACACTTGGTACGATGATTTTAGGCTTGCTTGCAGGTAATATTTTGAAAAGCAAGCGATTCTCCAAAGAAAAAATAAGGCTATTTTTACTTTGTGGCATCAGTGGGCTTGCCTTCGGCTGGTTTCTTGATACTTTGGGCATCTGCCCCAATGTCAAAAGGATTTGGACGCCTACTTGGGTAATTTTTAGTGGTGGTTGGTGCTTTTTACTGCTTGCTTTTTTCTACTTTGTAATAGATGTTTGGCAAAAAAAGCAGTGGGCTTTTCCGCTTTTAGTCATCGGTACTAACTCCATAGCCGCCTACGTCATAGCAGAAACTATGGTAGGCTACATTAGAAAAATGCTATTGATTCACTTTGGAGAAAATTTTCCTTATATTATAGGAGAAGCGTATGCTCCTTTGGTATTAGGTGGTGCTGTTTTGTTAGTCGAGTGGCTTTTCTTGCTGTGGCTTTATCGCAAAAAGATATTTATCAAGATTTAAAGTTTTTAATCACAAGAAAAGCACTAATTTTACGGGGTGATTATACCTCTCAATAATAGATACTATGGAGATACAATCATTTGAAATACATTTTGAAACCTCAGAAAATACGCCTCCTCCGTACAGCTATGCCTATATTCTGAAAGGTGAAATCAAGGAAAAGTTGCATCTTCATTATCAAATCCAATACACGCACCGCGAAGACTTGGCGGTAGAGGAAATTGTAGAGGAGGGTTTTTCTCTAAATGATGACTTGGATTTAGAAGGTGTGATTAGTAAGGATTGGGCAAAGCAAGTAAATGTATTGCTAAGTAAAACGAAACCAAGTAAATACATAGAATCTGCTCATTTGAACTTTTTTGAGATAATTTTAAAAGACAAAGAGGGTAAAACAGAAAAGATTTTCCCTCATAATCAAGAAGAATGGGAATACCTTTGCGAGGAACTTAGCCAAGCACTATTAGAAGAAAGACAAGTAGAGCAACCTTTGCAAATCCAATTCAAAAAGATTGCTCCTTTGGAAAGCATTGATTACTATTTGATTACCGAGTTTAGCAAGCGTCAAGTAATTTTCAGATATAAACCTAAGAAAGGGAAAAGCAGGGAAATAAATATCGCTTGGGAGGAGGGAAAGAAATTTTTAGAACTCATTTTTAAACCTGATTACCTGACAGAGGAAGCACAGGTGCATGAGCCTACTAAAAATGGTTTTTATATTCACTTAGGCGATGCTCTGTGGTACGAGAGTGGGAAAACTGTTTTGAACCGTTCCAATAAAAATGATTTACTTGGAAAAATAGAGAAAAAACTTATAGAGTTAAGCACCCACGCTCAGTAAGATATTTTTTAAGTACTGACCATCGGATAAATCCAATTTTACTTTTGTAAAAATACTTACTACATAACTGCTTCCCAAAGTATCTCTACCAAGTGCTGTGCTTTTCTGCCTGTGCCATCTTTGATTTGGTGGCGACAGCTTGTACCATTGGCGGCGATGATAACCTCAGCAGGTTGCTGGCGTACTGTCGGGAAAAGTACCAACTCACCGATTCTCATAGATACATGGTAATGTTCTGCCTCATAACCAAAACTCCCTGCCATGCCACAACAACCTGAGGGAATCAAGTGAACAGTATAATTCGCTGGAAATGAAAGCACTTTTTTAGTAGGCGTAAGCGAAGCTAAGGCTTTTTGATGGCAGTGTCCATGCAACTTGATGAGCCTCTGCTCCTCTGTAAATTGCTCTTTTTTGATATTGCCTCGGTCTATTTCTTTTGCTAAAAACTCATCAATCAAGAGTGCATTTTTTGCTAATTTCTTAGCCTCATCTTTCTGATAGTCATGCACTAAATCAATGTATTCATCTCTAAAAGTCAAGATAGCAGAAGGCTCTAAACCGACCAAAGGTGTTTCTTCTGAGATTATATTCTTTAATAAATCCACATTGCGAATGGCAATATTTTTAGCCTCGTTTAGCAAGCCTTTGGAAAGGTAAGTTCTCCCGCTTTCCAAATGCAAGGGAATTTCTACCGCATACCCCAATTTTTCCAATAACTGAATTGCTTTCTTTCCTATGCTTACATCATTGTAATTAGTAAATTCATCAGCGAATAGGAACACTTTTTTGGTTGGTTGTTGGTTGTTAGTTGTTGATTGTTGGCTTTCCAACTCATAACTCCTAACTCCTAACTTATAACTCTTTTTATGCCATGAACGCAGGGTTTCCTTTTCCAACAAAGGCATAGACCTTTGAGGGGCAAAACCCACTATGCTTTTGGCGATTTTTGAAGTAAACTTATTGGTAAAAATAAAATTATAAATGCTCGGAAAAAGGGCAGCTAATGAGGTTAGTTTAGTAAAATTCCCAATGAGCTGAGTGCGAAAAGGCACGCCATTGAATTGGTAATATTGATGCATAAATTCTGCTTTGAGCTTACCTACGTCCACATTGCTCGGACACTCGGATTTGCAACCCTTGCAAGAGAGGCACAAGTCCATGACTTCCTTGACTTCTTGGCTATTGAAGCGTGCTTGATAATTAATCTTGCCAAAATTTAGCCCTTCGACAAAGTTTGGGTTTTCCAATTTCCCCGAAAGAGCCTCCCTGAGAATATTTGCCCTTGCTCTGGTCGTATCTTTTTCGTTGCGGGTTGCCATATAACTTGGACACATTGTTCCCCCTGTCAGTTCGGTTTTTCGGCAGTCGCCACTCCCGTTGCATTGCTCTGCGGCTCTCAAAATTCCCAAAGTCGAGGAGAAGTCCAACACAGTTTTAAAGTCTGGGGTTGCTTGCTTAGGTTCGTAGCGAAGGCTGGTATTCATAGGGGGTGTATCTACTATCTTACGAGGATTGAAGATATTATCTGGGTCAAAAGCGCGTTTGATTTCCCTGCAAAGTTCATAGTTTTTTTCTCCAATCATCATTTTGAGGTATTCTCCTCTTAGTCTGCCGTCGCCGTGTTCGCCGCTCAAAGAGCCTTTGTATTTTTTTACTAAATGAGCAATTTCGTCAGCAATGGTTTTAAAAAGGCGATTGCCTTCTTCTGTTTTCAAATTGATAATTGGACGCAAATGTAGCTCTCCTGAACCTGCATGAGCATAATGCACACAGTACAGGTCGTACTTTTTTAAGATTTCATTAAATTCGGCGATATAATCAGGTAAGTCATAAATATCTACTGCGGTATCTTCTATAACAGCCACAGGTTTGGCATCACCTACCATGTTAGAAAGCAAGCCTAAACCTGCTTTTCGCAAGTTCCACACTTTTTTGATGTCCTCGCCTAAAACCAAGGGGAAGTGATAGCCGAAACCCTTTGCTCTCATCTCACTTTCAATAGCTTGGGCTATTTTTATGACCTCCTCCTGCGTGTCTTTGGCAATTTCTATGGCTAAGATTGCTTTGGGTTTTCCTTGTACAAAAAAGCTATTTTGCCTCTGCTCAATGTTGTTTTCCACGCACTCCAACACATAGTGGTCTATGAGTTCGCTGGCAAAGGGTTTGTACTTCATTGCAATCAGATTTGCTCTCAAACTTTCGTCAAGGCTGTTGAAATGCACACAAAGTAAGCCCTTTTCTTTGGGTGGCATAGGCACAAGGTTGAGTTTGATTTCGGTAATAAACATCAGTGTTCCCTCCGAACCTGCGATGAGTCTGCACAAGTTAAAAGGTACACCATTATTGGTAAAAGGTTCACTATCTAAAAGAATATCAAGCGCATAGCCTGTATTTCGGCGTTCTATGGTGGGTTTAGGAAATTCTTTGCGGATTTCTGCTTGGTTTTCAGGGGAAGAGAGAATTTCGTAGATTTTTTGATAGATGCTTTTCTCCAATGGGGACGGATTTAACAAGTCAGACTTTTCCCACTTGGATAGTATCATTTGATTTTGTACCCATTGGATATTTGTATTGCCAAATACAACTTCGCTGCCATCGCTCAGAAAACCTCTGACCTCCAAAAGGTGTTCTCTTGTGCTGCGATAAACTACTGAATTCGAGCCACATGAATTGTTACCGACCATGCCGCCAATCATTGCCCGATTTGCTGTAGAAGTTTCAGGTCCGAAAAATAATCCATAGTTTTTCAGAAATAGGTTGAGTTCATCTCTGATAACGCCCGGTTGTACCCTTACCCACTTTTCTTCTGTATTGATTTCCAGTATCTTAGTAAAATACTTTGAAACATCAACTACAATTCCATTGCCCACTACTTGCCCTGCCAAAGAAGTCCCTGCTGTTCTTGGAATCAAAGAGGTTTTATTTTCTTTGGCAAAGAGAATCAGCTTTTTAATGTCTTCCTCTGTCTTGGGAATAGCTACTGCCAAAGGCATTTCTCGGTAAGCAGAGGCATCAGTAGCATAAAGCGTACGCATTGTGGTATCATAGTAAAAATCTCCTTGTAAAGATTGGGCAAGGGTTTGAAGCCTATCAGTAGTTATCATTTTAACTTGGTTTTTGCGGATTTTCATGCAAAGATACGCAAATGTAGGCATTAAGCCTATTGCTTGCTTTGTTTTTCTTTGCAGAAATAGTCAATCCTACTTTGTCCCTGTACTGCCATATCCTCCTGCGCCTCGTGCTGTTTCACTAAGTTCACTTACTGCTTCCCATGCAATTCTTTCATATTTGGCAATGACCATTTGGGCTATACGCAGTCCATTTTCTATGGTGAAATCTTGGTCTGAGAGATTGACTAAGAGTACTTTAATTTCGCCGCGATAGTCTGCGTCTATGGTACCGGGAGTATTGACTATGGAGATGCCATGCTTAAAAGCTAAGCCGCTTCTGGGACGGATTTGTGCCTCATATCCTGCGGGCAGTTCTATGTATAAGCCTGTGGGAATCAATGCCCTTTGCAAGGGTTTGAGGGTAATAGGCTCTGCAATAAAAGCCATCAAATCCAAACCCGCAGAGTGCGCAGTTTGATATTGAGGCAAGGGGTTATTAGATTGATTAATTACTTTGACGGTCATGGGTTAGGTTTGAGTTGTGAGTTTTGTTGTTTTTTATTTCTTTTACCGATTAGCCTATCATTTTGAATCCTACTACCAAAATGTCATCGACTTGGTCATACGTATTGCCCATCCACTCTTTGAGCGTAAAGTCCAAGATTTCTTTTTGTTTTCGCATTTGTTGATGCTCCAAGGTAATGGACAAAAGTAGTTCTTTTAAGCGTTTTTTCATAAATTTTTTTCCTTCTTCTCCTCCAAATTGGTCAGGGTAGCCATCAGAAAACATATAGAAAAACGAAGGACTTTGATTGGTAGAGGCATAGCTTACTATGTGCTTGGTATATTTTCGCTCTACTCCTCTGATAATACCTCCTACGGGTATTTTATCGCCCTCTATCTCATAAATTTCACCATCTTGGATATACACTAAGGGATTTTTTGCTCCTGCAAATTCTATGATTTTCTGTTGCTTATCTACTACACAAATAGCTAAGTCCATGCCGTCCCGATTTTCTTTGTTATCCTGTTTAAATTCCTTTTTAATATTTTGATGCAAATGATAAAGGATTTTATCAGGAGAAGTAACCCCTTGTAAATAAACAATTTGATTTAAGTAAGCACAGCCTGCCATAGACATAAACGCTCCCGGCACGCCATGCCCCGTGCAGTCTGCGGCGACAATGATTGTACGATGCCCTAAGTTAGCAAACCAATAGAAATCTCCACTGACTATATCTCTGGGTTTGAATAAAATAAAATAATCATTGACGCTTTGGTTGAGCTGCTCGGCATGAGGCAGAACTGCATGTTGGATACGTTTAGCATAGTTCAGGCTATTGGTAATATTGCGATTTTTCTTTTCTATTTCTTTGTGCTGAACTTCTATTTGGTAATAAGTATTAGAATTTTCTAAGGCATTGGAAATATAAATCGCCATGTTTTGCAAGATATTGAGGTGGTAATCTTCGTAGGCGTCTTTCTGAAAGGAATGAATTGCAATAACACCTATGAGTCTGTCCATAGTAGCCAAAGGTAGATAAATCAACGATGCAGGAATTTGCTTACCAAGCGTTTGGAGATATTTGTGTATGCGAAGCTCTTGGGGAAAGTCATTGATTAGGATTTCGTCCTGATGAGTAGTACACTTCACCGCTAAGTGATTTTCTTGAAATATTTTTACCACCAAGGTATTAGTAACTTCTTCATTTTCAATAAAATTTCTAAATCTAATTTGTTCTGCATGGGCTTCATAAATGCCTATTCCAAAAGCATCTACGGGCATAAAAGTTTTTACGCTTTTATAAACTGTTTGAATGGTAGTTTCTAAATCCAAGTTAGCGGTAATATGCTGACCAATCCTGCTCAGTAATTTAATATTTTCATAGGCATGTTCGGTTTCTTCTTTTTGTTGTATGACCTCAGCAGTACGCTCCTGCACCTTTTCCAACATGAAGTTTAGGTCTTTTGACAACATTCCTATTTCATCTCGGCTATTAATCTGCTCTATTTGGCTTCCTTGCTCGAAATTGTTTTCTATTACCTGATGGATAGAGCGGGAGAGTTTAATAATAGGCTGGGCAAGTTTCTTGACTACAAAATATACTGCAATGATATTGAGCAACACACTGAGTAAGATGATAGAAAATAAGCCTATTTTTACTCCCATGTTAGCGGTTTGTGCCTCTCTGGCAATTTTTCTATTAATTTGTTGAATATGACCGCTTATACTGTTAGAAATCATCGTTAGTTCTCTACGCAAGCCGCTATTGTTGTGAAAGCCTATTTTCTCATCGGTACGTACTAACTCTATAAAAGTATTAAAGTAGTCTTGTAAGGTTTCTTCTGCTATTAAAGTTTCCTTAGTCACAGGAAGGTTAGCGATTTCATTTTGCAAAGCAATAATATATTGGCGTACTTTGTGAGCATATACTGTTTCTTTGCGAATAATGTAGTCTTTTTCATAGCGTCTGACGGTCAGTACCTTCACGGGGTCTGCATGATAGATTTTGTCTTCTAATTTATGAATTAAATTTCGCATTTTACCTTCTAAGCCATAGTCCTTAAAGCCTCTGACCTTGATATAAAAAACTAAGCTATCAAAGGTACTTTCATATCTATCTAAGGAAAAGTAAATGCTATCTATCTGATTGACCACCTCCAATGAAACCAACTTAATGTCGCTTTTAAGCTCTTCCAACTCTTTTTTGAGCCTACTTATCATTTCTTTGTGCATATTGATATATATGCTTTCATTTCTCTCATAAAACTCAGGATTGATGGCTTCGTAGCTGATAAAGTCTTTTTCTAAGGAGTTTATCTCTTTAACGCTCATGTTAATTTTTGAGAGCGTTATCATGATTTTATCTATTTGGCTTTCTGTTTTATCAAACCACAGTGTAACCACTATCAAAGCAAGTGTAAGCACAAAAAATAACGTAAAAGCTAAAAGTATCCTAAACTTTAACGTATGCTTATTAGATAGTGTGTTTGATATGTCCGACTTCATGCGAAAGTGGCTTAGTCTAATTTGACCTAATACATAAAAAGGCAAGTAGTCACGGGGGAAATCAAAGATTTAAACAAAAATAGGAAAATTTTATCATAAGATTCGCTGTTGTCAAAAAAAATTTAGCAAGATTTATTCTTGAAACCATTTGGCGTACATGATATAGTTTCCCGCTATACGGGCAAGCATTTCTCTGAGTTTGTCATCTATGGGTTTGATTTTTTTGGCGGGAATGCCTGCATATAGCCATTCTTCCTCTACAATGGTTCCTTCTAATACGACTGCTCCTGCTGCTATGACAGCTCTTTTTTGCACTACGGCATTGTCCATCACAATCGCTCCCATACCTATCAATACCTCGTCTTCTAAGGTACACCCATGTACTATCGCATTGTGTCCGATAGAAACTTTGTCGCCAATAACAGTTTTGGCTTTCTGGTAAGTGCAGTGAATCACGGCTCCGTCTTGGATATTGACCTGATTTCCAATAGTAATACTATTGACATCGCCTCTAATAACCGCATTGAACCAAACACTACAATCATCGCCCATGACGACCTCTCCCACTACGGTTGCGTTCTCTGCTAAGTAACAATTTTTGCCAAAAACGGGATAAATCCCATTCACCGCTTTGATAAGTGCCATATTTTGTTGTATTTTCTGTTTGGTTGCCAAATATCATACTTAGGAGGTGCTTTAACAAGTCTTATTCATACTTATACTCCATCGAAATTGGTTTTGATTGAAAATTAACGCTTATAAGATTTGAAACCTTATAAAGTTTGATAAACTTTATAAGGTTAAGTACAACAAACGTCTGATAAATATTTTTTAAAAGGCAAAATTTACTTAATCACATTATAATCGCCTATACTCAAATCTGCCTGATTCCCATAGTACTTAGCGTAGTTACCAATCATGGAATTGGCAATATTGGCATTTTCTATGTGTGCGCTTTCCTGCACGATGGAATTGCTGATAACTGTATTTTTGATTTTTGTATTGGCACTGATGCTGACGTGAGGTCCTACTACGGAGTTATGAATTTCTACATTTTCTCCAATATATACAGGCTCAATAAGAGCCACATTCACCAATTTGGCAGAATCCGCCACTAATTTTTCTTTTCTTTCTCTAAGATATTCTAAGTAACGTTGGTTAGTGAAAACGGTAGAATCCTTGTTGCCGCAATCGAGCCATTCTGAAATCTGCTCAGGTACAAACTTTACTCCTTTGCGTTTCATATTTTCTAAGGCATTGGTTAGCTGGAACTCACCTTTATCTTTGATATTGTTGTCCAAGAGGTATTGCATTTCATCTCTGAGAAATGCTCCGTCTTTTACGTAGTAAATCCCAATAATTGCTAAGTCTGATACAAACTCGGTAGGTTTTTCTACAAAGTTGGTAATGTAGCCATCTTTATCGAACTCTACTACGCCGAAAGAAGAGGGATTATCTACTTTCTGTACCCAAATAGTACCGTCCTTGCTTTTGTCTAAGGTAAAATCTGCTTTGAAAAGCGTATCAGCAAAAGCGATGACTAATTCGCCTTCCAAAGAAGGCTTAGCACAGAGTAAGGCATGAGCGGTGCCGAGTGGCTTGTCTTGGTAATAAATTTTTCCTTCTGCCCCTAAACTTTCGGCAATATGGATAAGTTTTTTTTCTACTTCTGCTCCGAAATCACCAATGATAAAAGCGATTTCCTCCACAGGTTCGTTGCATACAGCTACAATATCTTCCATGAGCCGATGTACGATTGCCTTTCCTGCAATAGGGACTAAGGGCTTTGGAATAGTAAGGGTATGAGGTCGCATACGTGTTCCTCTCCCCGCCATAGGTACGATAATTTTCATATTTGAGGTTTATAGTTTCTGATTTTTGGTTTAATGATAACTTCCCAATTTTAGCTTTGCAAGTGTTGCACAACGCATTGAGCATACTGCAAAGTGGAATGGTGGTTTTTGTTATGAAAAATGGTTTTCATGTAGTTCATAGCTTTTGAACAATATTAAGGATTTATTTGAAATCTTGGTAAAACTATGCAAGAATTTTATAAAAACAAATCTTAATTCCATTCTGCGCTAAGTGCATTGGCATACGCCAACCCTTTGTTTACATAAAGAGGGTCGTGGGTACGTGGGAACCAAAAAGATGGATAGGGTTTACCCGTATTGTGGATGTGAAAGGCGTTTTTGAAGTCTTTTTTCTCCAAATATTTGCCGTAGCTGAGTTTGCACCAGAGGATTCCATAACGTAAAGAGTTCGCCCCTTTGAGTTGGTCAATGCTGATTTTCAAACTAATACAGTTATAACCCATGATTTGCAAAGCTCCCCATGAGGTAGCTAAGAGTTTCAGGCTTGCTTCATTGCGGGGTTGTAAATCAGTTTTGGTAAGTCCAGAATAGCTATCTAATTTTCCATTTTTTACAGCTTTTAATTTTTCAAATACATGAGGTTCATAGCGACTTGGTGGTTTTTTTCTTGCCGAACATTCTAAGATGATAAGTGCCAAAAAATACTCAGCAGGCAGGTTTAGTTCTTGGCAAATTTGCTTTACCTGTGGCTCGTAGTTGGCTTTGACTTTTTGTATAACCTCCTTGTTGGCAGTTACTACGCAAGAGCGACCTCCAAGCCATACAAGTAATGCTAATGCTATCAGGACAATGTATTTTCTAATCCTCAATGTGATGTTTTTACTTTTGAACGTCTTTTAAAAACATGTCTATTTTTTGCTTAATTTCTATGTCTATGGGTGAATTGCCTAATTTGGCTTTGAACTTCTCCATTTTTTCTATGGCTTCTTGGGTTTTATTAAGGTTTACCAAACTCTGCCCCAGAAGCAAGCAAGCATTGACATCTCTGGGATGGATAGCAAGTAATCTCTCGAATCGTTCTACGGCTTTGTCATACTGTCCTGATTGCATAGAAAATAAGCCTAAGTTAAATAAGGCTAACTGATTATCAGGCTCTTGTTCTAAGACTTCGCGAATCATTTTAATTCCTTGCATAGGGCTTGCCGTGATGGTGTAAGTAACGCCTAACTTTACTTTTACATCGGAGTTCTCTGGCTCTTGGGCTAAAATTTTCTCGTAGTAATGACGAGCCTTCTCTGCTGCTTGCTTGCTTTTCTGTTCGCTCATCGCAAAGCTAAAAACTTCATAGTAAGCATCGGCAGTAGTCAAGAAAGTACGCACATTAGGGAACTGATTGGCTAAGTTTTCTGCATAAAAAGCAATGCTGTCCAATAGGTTAGCAGGACGAAAAACGATGCTAAGACTATCAAAATAAAGTTTTTTCTCGCGTTCGGTTGTTGCCTCAGCAAATTTTGGTCTTAGCCTATCTAACAAGACATTTTGTTCTTGTGTAAGTTTGGCTTGGTGCATTTCGCTGGTTGCATTAGACTGGTCAGTCGCTTTGCGGCTATCCGTAGGCTTTTCGCTTTCGGTTGGCTCTACATTTTTATCTTTGTTGCTTACTACTGTTTTAGGCAACATAAAAAGCCCAATAATAAGAAAAACACCAATTGCGATGATAATATATTGCGATTTGAGCATGGTTTTGTTTTTTGTGCAAAATTACAAATTTTTCTCAATTTTCTAATTAGGTAATTGCTTGATTCTTGTTTTAATCTCCTCGCACTTAGCGGCGGCTTCCCTGTAATACTTTAAGTTGTTCGAGAGGTCAGAAATGAGTTGTTGGATGATATTAGCAAACTGATATTGAAAAACAGTTTCTTTGTTAATAGCCCGAAACTCTATCATGTCATAGTTCTGCACAATGAAGGGTTCGATATCCCTTCTTACCACTTCCAAAATCAAGTTCTCATTAATTCTAATTTGCTCATATTGAAAATCATAGAGAAAAATAAGGCTATTTTTTAGTTTGATATTTTTAATTACGTTCACGTGTCCACCCTGTTTGATAGATTCGTAAGTAGTTTTAGATGGATAGAAAAAAATGACATTCTCAAAGGCTTGTTTTACTAAACTATCTATCATTTCCATCTGTTCGTAGTCATTGGTTTTGAGTAAACCGACCAACATGACCATGCTCTCTATTTTCAGCAGGGTAATGCTATCATTGCGTTGCAGGTTTTGTATATCGTTTTCCAAATCAGATTGCAGACTTTGCATGTACTCGTTGATAAGTTTTCTTTCTTTGTTTTCGTCAGCCCAGTTGCTCAGGGCAAAACCTGCCGCTACTCCTATAAAAACGACGATTGTTTCTATGGCATACACCAAAATATAAATTCTCCAACGCCTACTCACCGTAATTTTAGGTTGCGGAATTTGGATAGATTGTTTGAGAGAACGCAAACGGCGAATGATTCTCATAATGAATAATATTTTAAGCAATGATATAGTTTCCCTATCTACTTAGGGAAAAGGGTATTTTACAATATTTTACAAAACAACGCTTTTAGGATAACACAAGTAGTATTTTTTTACCATTTTAGTTAAGGCTTTGATGTTAGGTAAATCCGAGGCATGAGCTACGTCTAAGATTTGTCCGTTCTTTTTCAGGATAAGTATTTTCTGCTCGTCAGAGAAATAAGCGGAGTTGGTAATCACCCCATAAGATAAAAAATAATCTATCTCATTTTCTTTCAATGCTCTATTGCCTAATTTCATTTGATTTTTTATCTGCTCGTAGGCTCGCTTTTTTAAGTCTAATGGGATACGCTCGTTCTCTAACTTTACTCTAAACAGTTTTCTATTAATGAGCATTTTGCTAAGTTCTGAAAGCACTCCGTCCTCATGTTCTGTCCATATTTTTATAGCCCCCCAAACGTCATAGTCATCTAAGCGTACAAATGCTTTTAAAAAGGTTTTATTATTTTTAAACAAAGACAAGTTCACGTCATTTTTTAAAAATAGGGATAGTGCAGGCGAAGCAAATACTTCTATCCCTTGCTGAGCTAAAAAGCGCGCCCTACGGATAGCTTGGGTAAGCATCTGCTCTGTACTAACAGTAGTTTTATGCAAATATACCTGCCAGTACATCAGGCGTCGTGTGTTTAAAAAATTTTCTATGCTATAAATGCCTTTTTCCTCTACTACAATTTGGTCATTTTTGATTTCCAACATTTTAATAATTCTATCTGCGCCTATTTTACCTTCGGAAACTCCCGTGAAAAAGCTATCTCTTTGCAGGTAATCCATTCTGTCCATATCCAACTGACTGGAAACGAGTTGATGAAAAAACTTTCTTTCATATTGGTTATTGAATATGCGAATGGCTAAGTCCAAAGCTCCTCCAAATTCTTGATTGAGAAATTCCATGATAAGCACAGAAATCTCTTCGTGAGGCACATTACTCAATACTGTATTTTCTAAGGCATGAGAAAAAGGTCCATGCCCAATGTCATGTAATAAAATTGCTATCAGTGCCGCATTGTATTCTGCCTCGGAGATTTCATGGGACTTAGAGCGAAGCGTATTGAGGGAAACGGACATCAAGTGCATCGCTCCGAGTGCATGATGAAAGCGAGTATGAATAGCCCCCGGATAAACAAACTCTGTTAGCCCTAACTGCCGTATTCGCCTAAGTCTTTGAAAATAAGGATGATTAATAATATCAAAAATTAGTTCACTTTGGATAGTGAGAAAGCCGTGTACAGGGTCATTGATAATTTTTTTCTTGTTGAGCATTAGGCGAAAAGTTGAGCATTTTGACTTTTAAAAAAACCTAAGAGCAGAAAAATGTTTGCGAGGATTTCCCTGCAAAGGGCAGAATTTGCAAGTAATCCCTTATCATATACACAAATGTAAATAGAAAGTACAAATCTACAAAATAGGCATATTAGCATTTATTTTGGTAAGATAATTCTTGGAAATATGATGTCGGTAGCAAGCATTTTTATTTGATTACACCCTTGTCTTTCAAATACTTAAATATCTCCTCATCGTCCATTACCCTGTCGTATTTACTATTTACTTTCTTAATCTTGTTGTCGTCAATAATGTTTTGCAGGAAATCGGCAAAGTCTTTATTTTCACTGGCTAATCTGTCCATAGCATCAATATCTAACTGCTTTTTGTTAGTAGCGGGTACGATGATTTGCCCTTCTTCTATGTTCTCGGCATCAAGTTTAATCAGCCCTATGCCAAACGAATTTGCCAAACGCCTAATTTCTTCTATAACCTCTTCGTCTATTTTTAATGCAACTAAGTAGCCTTCATTCGCCCAACTCGAATTTGAAACTGCCTGAAAATAATATTCTCGCAAATTTGAAATATCAATACTGACTTTTAATTCAAAGGAAAATAATTTTGTCGCTGTAATAGAAAAGTCATTTTGAAAATCAATAATTACTTTTTCATACTCTCTAATTCGGTCATTAAATGAAAAATATACGCCAACTAAATCAGGGTGTAGCCACTTGTTGTAACCTTTTTTTGACTTATTAGAGTTTTCGTGAAAAATTGTTTTAAGTTTTGCCCCTCTGAAATGATAATAGGTGTCTGCAAACTTTACAAGCAAAGGGTGTAAATCTCTCTCATTAAATTTTTCAGGTTTCAGTATTGGAACTTGTTGATTTGTTACGGCGTGTATATCATTGAGAGTGAAGTTCCTCAGCCCAAATTTCGTAGGTCTTTTTCCTATTGGCACAAACCGACTATTGGGGTTATCGCGAATATCCACATAAAGTCTTGCCCCAAGAGTTGCCCAAGGAGTTTTGCCTTTTGAGTTCAACTTTTGGTCAAGTCCTAATTCACGAGCCTTTTCCCAAATTTCATTGGGAGTTAAGGGTTGATTAACAGTTTTTACTATGTGTTCGGCTAATTCCAAAAAGTTCATTGATGGTATTTTTCTAAATTGTCTATTTCCTTATACTTTTATGGGAAAGTATTTACAAGGTTTGCCCTGCGATGGGCATGACTGAATAATATTTTCCTTATTATATTCAACCTTATAAAGTTTTTAAAACCTTATAAGACTAAATTACTGATTAGCAATGTCTTATAAAATTTTCAAAAAATCTATTCCATTTGAGTATATATACACAAATGTAAATAGAAAGTACAAAATTACAAAATAGGCACATTAGCTCTTATTTGGGTAAGATTTCCCCTGAGGATATGATATTTGGTACAAGCATAAGAGTAATGACAAAATAAAAAACAATCCACGCAAAAAAAACTTATCTTTGCAAAAAAATAACTCCAATTTTTGGGCTATGGCAACAGGCAGAACCGTAAGTGCAAGTTTCTTGACAGACTTAGACAAACAAGTCATTGAAATTTGCGAGAAAATAGGGGAAACAATACAAAACACTATCAAAGATAAGGATTTACAAAAGGATTTCAAAAAGCAATTCGGTAAAGTTTCCTATACTCGTGATGGCGGTTTGGGTTTAGGCGGTGGCAAATTGCAACGTGATGCAATCTGCGTAAGGGGCAGACAAGGAAAAGCACCATTTTCAAATCGTAATTTACGTTGGCATCCGCTTGTGGTAGCCCACGAACCTATATCGTTTGCCAAAGAAATTGAGAAAATAGAAATTGAAGGCACAGACGAAAGTCAAGTTTTAGTTTTCTATATCAAAGAAAACGGTAAACTAAAACCATACCCTGCCGATAAAGTTCACGAACTGCCTGAAAGGTATGTTGCCTTGCCTAAGCATTGGCAACCTCACGTAGAAATACTTAAAAATTGGAATGATACACTTTGGACGCAAAACTCTTGCGTAATTAATGCACGTTAATCCACTTATTGACAAAGAAATAAGACACAATGCTAAAAATGTTCGTTACAATTTAGCTGTTTAAAATCGTACAAGAAAATGAAAATCTACACTGTTTTTTTGAAAGATTGGGATAATGCACAATCTTTTTCTCATTTAGTTGGCTCTTTTGACAGCAAAGAAAAATTTATTTTGGCTTTGCAAGAAATAGAAAAAGAGTTAGAAATAAAATTACAAGATGCTGATTATGAAGTATTTATAACAGATTTGAATAAAAATCTTCTGTTTTATGAACGGCAGATTATGAAATGATTTTTTCATGGTGTAATTTCACGTTCTGAATTTAATCCCAATCAGAACGTAAATTATGACTTTTGATGAACTAATCTTAAAAGTGCTTGAAGAAGCAAAGCAACCATTGTCTTCGGAAGAAATTTGGAATTTTGCTATACAAAAAGGCTATGACAAAGAAGTTGGAAGCAAGGGAAAAACACCGCCAGCAACTATTGGTGCTTTGATTTATAAGTTAATCAAAGAAACACCTAACTATCCCGTAATTAAAGTAGGATATAGACCAACCAAATTTTGTTTAGTACAATACGAGCATTTAATAGACAAATCTAACTTAAAAGAAAATCCCAAAGACAAAAAAACACCTAATAACAAGGTTATAAAAGTTGATAATGACACTGAAAGTCAAATATTGGAAATTTCGGATAAAAAAGTTATTTTCTTAGAAAAAGACTTACACCCATATCTAAATTATTATGCAAGGCTTTATATGAAATGCTATTGCAAAACCATCAGACAAAGTGTTTCCGATAAAAAAGAGTATGGTGAATGGGTACACCCTGATATGGTTGGTTGTTATTTTTCTTTGAGTGATTTAGAACCCGATGTTTTTGACTTAACCAAATCGTTAGGAAGTATTGGAATAAAGTTATTATCGTTTGAGTTAAAAAGAGAATTGAACTTCAGAAATTTGCGTTCCGCATTTTTTCAATGTGTTTCAAATTCTACTTGGGCAAACGAAAGTTACCTCGTTGCTGCAAAACTATCTGATGATGAGGAATTTCTTGATGAACTTAAAAGGCTTTGTACCTCTTTTGGCATTGGGGTCATTCGTTTAGATTTATTAAATCCTAATGCTTCTGATATTGTTTATTCAGCCAAATTTAAAGAAAATTTAGATTGGGATATGGTAAACAAATTATCAAGAATGAACAAGGATTTTAAAACCTTTCTTGAAAGAGTTAATAAGGATTTAGCAAGTAAAGAAATTATTGAAGAAAGATATGATAAATTTTTGTCTGATGATGAACTAGTGAAAGCCTTAAAGTTTGCTTAAAACTTTCCAACCAAGTACGCACACCAAAACAAGCGTAGTTTTCTTAGAAAAAAAGCCTAATAATCGCAGTCAAGTTTTTATGGCGATTGCCAAAAACATAGGACACGATAAAAACGGAAAGCCAACTTTTAAATTTAATAAAGACGGTTCGTATATTTTTGATAAACAAGGCAATAAAATTCTTGATGATGATACCCCTGAAATTGCCCAAAAT
>Ga0272446_1002037_pt1 | contig 28303 bp, 25 predicted proteins | sample YNPCB0061_FD_194587 | JGI IMG/M metagenome (GOLD analysis project Ga0272446, IMG submission 194587) | Hot spring microbial mat communities from Yellowstone National Park, WY, United States - YNP-CB-006-1 | ecosystem: Environmental > Aquatic > Thermal springs > Hot (42-90C) > Sediment | place...
TCCGGGCCGGCACGACCGGATGGACGCCGCAGGTCGCGGCGAGCGGCACGACACAAGACGCTGCGGAGCCCGCCGTTGCGGTCGATGGCAACGGGCTGGCGATGATCGTCTGGCGCCAGGGCAACGCTCCTGGAATCCTGCGGGCGCGCAGCTACGACACAGCTTCCGGACAGTTCGGCATCGAACTCGCGGTCGATCCCGGCCAGTTCACGAACGACATGCGCAACCCGCGCGTCGTGGCGCTCGCGCCCGGCAGTTTCCTCGCGACGTGGGAGCAGGCGGGGGGCGGCGGCGCGTATGACCTGCGCGCGAACACCGGCTCCGCCACCTCGTGGGTGAACACTTCCGCGCTGCTGGAGCCGGGCGCCGGCACGGTCGACCAGTCACTCGTCGTCGCAGGCCCGAACGCGAGCGCGTACGCGGTTTGGCGTCAGAACCAGGCGATCCACTTCGCCCGCTACACGGCTGCAAGCGGAATCTGGTCCGGTGCGCGACAGGTCAACAGCGCACAGGCAGGCACAAGCTCGGAGCCGCGCGTCGCCGTCGACGGCAACGGCAACGCGATCTTCGTGTGGCTGCAGGCGCCCGCCGGCGGCGGGCTCGACGATCTGTTCTACGCGACGTTCACCGCATCGAACGGAGCGATCTCGGGCGCGTTCCAGCTCGACACCGAAACGACCGGCGCCGCCGCCTCGCCTTCGTTGTCGATCGCAGCCAACGGCGCTGCCGTCGTCGCCTGGCTGCAGAACGTGGCGAACCAAACCAACCCGAACGTCGTCGCCCGCGTCTTCCGCCCTTGAACTCGCACCTGAGTCTCGTTCGCAGCGCCGCTTGACGCCGATCAAACGCGGCACCGCGCAACCCCGCGGCCGTCTTGATTCGCGGCCCGTCCGACCTAGATTGGTCATAGAAAAGAGCCCGGAAAAAGGCACCCCGGTCCGGGCGGGCCGGGGCCGGGTAGCGAGAGAGCAAGGAGGCCACGTATGACGACCCGGTTGACACCGTTCGTCCGTCGAGATCTCTTCTCGCCGATGTTCGACGAACTGTTCCGCGACTTCTGGAGCCGTCCGGCGTGGATGCCGGCGCTTCTGGAAGGCGAGTTCGAGCCGATCGAGCGCGCCCGCATGGACGTGGTCGACAAAGGCGCGAACTATGAGATCACCGTCGAGCTTCCCGGCGTGAAGAAGGAAGACATCAACGTTTCGATCGACGGCTCGCGCGTGATGATCAGCGCCGAGACCAAGACCGAAAAAGAGAAGAAAGAGGGCGACAAGGTCATCTACGCCGAGCGTTCGGCCGCGCGGTACGCGCGCAGCTTCGAGTTGCCGACTGAGGTGACCGAGGCGGGCGCGGATGCGCACTACGAGAACGGCGTGCTGACGTTGACCCTGCCGAAGCGCACGCCGACGCCGACGAAACGGCTCGAGATCCACTGAGTTGTTGAGCCCACCGGCGGGACGCCAGAGGGTGGCGGCCGCAAGCGCCGCCGAAGGGCCGCTCGCGCAGAGCGGCCTTTTTTTTTGATCGGCAGGGACCCTCCCTGCGCCACTGCCGGCTCGCTCGGCGAATCGGCGGCGCCCCGGGCGCGTCGCAGGGGTCTTGAAATCGTGCGGACTTGCCTCCAAATCGCGGGTCGCAAGCGGATTCCGGTCGGTCGGATCCCAGCGCGGTCGGGGTCGCGGCCGGGACCGAAGAAGGAGGTGAATGACTGGATGACGACTGCTCTGACTCCGTTTGTTCGGCGGGACCTCTTCTCGCCGGTCTTCGACGAGTTCTTCCGTGACTTCTTCAGCCGTCCGGCCTGGATGCCGAGCGCCTTGCTCGACACCGGCGTTTCGATGATCGAGCGCGCCCGGATGGACGTGGTCGACAACGGCTCGAGTTACGAGATCACCGTCGATCTGCCCGGCGTGAAGAAGGAAGACATCAACGTCTCGATCGACGGCTCGCGCGTGCTAATCAGCGCCGAGTCCAAGGCCGAGAAGACGCAGAAGAACGGCGGCCGCGTCATCTATGCCGAACGCTCGTCGGCGAGCTTCGCCCGCAGCTTCGAGCTGCCTTCCGAGGTGACCGAGGCTGGCGCCGAGGCGCGCTACGAGAACGGCGTGCTGACGCTGACGTTGCCGAAGAAGTCAGCGGCGCAAGCCAAGCGGCTGACCATTCACTGAGCAAACAGCCATGGGCCGGCGGCCGAACCGGCCCGGCCAGACTGCGATTGCAGTCAACGAGGGTCGCCCGCATGCGAGCGGCCCTTTTTTTTCGGCAGCAGCGGACGGACGGTGCACGGCGCACTTGAAACACGGGCTGCGACACCCAGCTTCTGGTCGAGGCCGCATGTTGCGGTCGCCGACACAAGGAACCTGACCATGGTGAATCTGGTACGCCGCGAGCCCCTGTCGCTGCTCGACGAGTTCTTCAACGACTTCTTCTCACGCGCCGGCGTGCCGGTGCGCGCGGCCGAGTTGCCGAGCGTGGCGCGCGCGCGCATGGACGTGATCGACAAGGGCGATCGCTTCGAAGTGCTGGTCGATGTGCCCGGGGTGAAGAAGGAAGACATCCAGGTAACGATCGAAGGCCCGCGCGTTTCGATCAACGCGGAAACGAAGAGCGACAAGCAGCGCAAGGAAGGCGAGCGCGTGCTGTATGCCGAGCGGTTCGCGGCCAGCTACGCGCGCACGTTCGAGCTGCCTGCCGAGGTTGCCGACGAAGGCGCAGAGGCGAAGCTCGAGGACGGCGTGTTGAAACTGACGCTGCCCAAGCGCGCGGCGGTCGCGAGCAAGCGCTTGCAGATCCGCTGAGTCGCGCACGCACGCCCCTCGACCGCGAGGGGCGGGCATCCGGCCGCCTATGAAGCGTGGGGGCCGCGGGGTTTCGAAGCGGCACCCTCGAGCGGCCACCGGCAAGAACGCCGTTGCAGTCCCTCTGTGCGAAAGGGGGCTGGAACGGACGCGCTTTGCGCGTGCGTACGAACCGGATTTTCCCGTCCTCGCCGGCGGTGACAGCCCGCGTGCGCCGCATCGAAAAGCGCGGTCCGCTGCGGGTATCGTCTTTTCGGCCGGCCCGTAGAATCCGCGCATGTACACCGAGGTCGATCACCAGTTGATGAGCCGCGCGCTGGCGCTGGCGCAGCGCGCGCTGTATCACGCCACGCCCAATCCGCGCGTGGGCTGCGTGATCGCGCGCGAAGGCCGCGTGCTCGGCGAGGGTTGGACGCAGCCGCCCGGATCGAACCACGCGGAGGTCGAGGCGCTTCTCGATGCGCGCCGCAACGGCCACGACCTGCACGGCGCGACGGCCTACGTCACGCTCGAACCGTGTTCGCACTTCGGCCGCACGCCGCCGTGCGCGACCGCGCTGATCGAGGCGCGCATCGCGCGCGTGATCGCGGCAGTCGAGGATCCGAACCCGCAGGTCGCCGGGCGCGGCCTCGAGATGCTGCGCGCCAACGGCATCGACGTTCGTTGCGGCCTGCTGCGCAACGAGGCGATCGAGACCAACATCGGTTTCTTTTCGCGCATGAACCGCGGTCGCCCATGGGTGCGCGTCAAGATCGCCGCGAGCCTCGACGGCAAGACCGCCCTCGACAACGGTGTGTCGCGCTGGATCACGTCGGAGGCGGCGCGTACCGACGCCCACGCCTGGCGCGCGCGCGCCTGCGCGGTGCTCACCGGAATCGGCACCGTGCAGGCCGACGATCCGCAACTGAACGTGCGCCTGGTGCAGACGCGCCGGCAGCCGCTGAAGGTGCTGGTCGACAGCCGGCTCGACGTCGATCCAGGTGCGCGGATCTTCGACGGCGAGCCGGTGCTCGTCGCGTGCGCTTTCGCCGACGACGGCAAGGTCGCGCGGCTGCGCGAACGCAACGCGGAAGTGATCGAGCTGCCGAACGAAAACGGCAAGGTCGATCTGCCGACGCTGATGAAGGAACTGGCGCGCCGCGGCGTCAACGAGTTGCACGTCGAAGCCGGCTTCAAGCTCAACGGCTCGCTGGTGCGCGAAGGTGTGGTCGACGAACTGCTCGTGTATCTGGCGCCGCTGCTGATCGGCGAAGCGCAGGGCATGATCCATCTGCCGGCGCTGTCGGATCTCGCGCAGGCGCGGCGGCTCGCGTTCCGCGAAGTCGTTCCGGTCGGCGAGGACGTACGCATCCTCGCGCGCTGGGCCTGAGCCACCCCCCTTTTGAAAGGGGGGCAGGGGGGATTGGCAGCAAGGCGGGGCAGGGGGGCAGATGTTCACGGGAATCGTTCAAGGCGTCGGACGCATCGAGCGCGTCGAGCCGCTCGGCGCCGACGCGGGGGTGCGGCTGACCATCGATGCGCGGCGCGTGTCGCTCGCCGGCGCGAAGGTCGGCGACAGCATCGCCGTCAACGGCGCGTGCATGACGATCACTTCGCTCGCCGGCCAACGCTTCACGGTCGACGTCTCGCGCGAGAGCCTCGCCAGGACCGTCGGGCTCGATACGCCCGGCGAAGTGAATCTCGAAACCGCGCTCGCGCTGGGCGATGCGCTCGGCGGGCATCTCGTGTCGGGGCACGTCGACGGCGTCGGCGAAGTCGTGCGCTTCGCGCCGATCGGCGAATCGTGGGAGCTCGTCGTGCGGGCGCCGCGCGAGCTGGCGAAGTACTTCGCGGTCAAGGGCTCGGTCGCGGTCGACGGCGTGAGCCTCACCGTCAACCGCGTGACCGACACGGCGGCAGGCTGCGAACTGTCGATCAACCTGATCCCGCACACGATCGAGGTGACGACGTTGAAGCGGCTGACTCCGGGCGCGCGGGTCAACCTCGAAGTCGACCTGATCGCGCGATATGTCGAGCGCATGCTCGCTGCGACGTCCGCGGCGGCGGCTTGAGCTGCCTGCGTGATCCCGGGTTCGCCGCTGCTGGTGCTTGCAGTCGCGGCGGCGCTGTTTGCGCCGGCCTTCGGCGATCGGCTGCGGCGCGCGTACGCGATCGCGTTCGTCGCCGCGCTGGCGCTGTACTTCGGCCTGAGCGCGCTGCCGGCTTCGCTGCCGGGCGATCGGCTGATCGGAAACCGCTGGAACTGGGCCGGCGGGTTGGTCGCGGCCGCGGGCATGCTGGCGCTGGCGGCGGCGCTGGTTCGGCGCGCCGGCTTTGCGTGGCAAGAGTTCGGCTTCACGCTGTCTCAGCGGCCGGGTTCCTTGCGTGCTGCCGCGCTGGTTGCGCTGCCGGTGCTGGCGCTGAACTACGCGGCGATGACGCTGTCGCGCTTTCGACTGCCAAGCGTGCCGCTGGAGACCTGGTTGTATCAGGCGACATTGCCCGGGCTCGTCGAGGAGATCGCGTTTCGCGGCGTGCTGCTCGCGCTGGCGGACCGCGCCTTCGCCGCGCGCCGGACGATCGGCGGCGCACCGCTCGGCTTCGGCGGCGCGATCGTCACGGCGGGCTTCTGCGCCGCGCACGGCATCTCGTTCGGCACGGCGCTCGGCGTACTGCCCGCTGCGCTGCTGTATCTGTGGCTGCGCGCGCGCACCGGCAGCCTTGTGCTGCCGGTCGTCGTCCACAACGCGTGGAATCTGAGCGTCTATGCGGCACACCTTTGACGAAAGACAGGCTCTCAATACAGAGGCAGAGATAAAGGAAGTTCTCTGTAGCTCCGTGGTCAACGACCTTTCTCGAATCGCGAACCATGTCCAGACTCTTCGAACCGATCACTTTTCGCGGCCTGACGCTGCCCAACCGCATCATGGTCTCGCCGATGTGCCAGTACTCGGCGCGCGACGGCAGCGCCACCGCGTGGCATCACGCGCATCTCGGTTCGCTCGCGCTCGCCGGCGCCGGACTGCTGTGCGTCGAAGCGACCGCAGTGACGCCCGAGGCCCGCATCACGCCGGGCTGTCTGGGACTGTGGTCGGACGCGAACGAAGCGGCGCTCGCCTCCGTGGTGGCGATGGTGCGGGAGGTCGCCCCGATCAAGCTGGCGATCCAGCTCGCGCATGCCGGACGCAAGGGTTCGAGCCGCGAGCCATGGAACGGCGGCAAGCAGATCCCGCTCGCGCAGGGCGGCTGGGTCGCCGAGGCGCCGTCGGCGATCGCCCACGCCGAAGGCGAAACGCCGCCGCGCGCATTGACCGGCGACGACCTGCGCCGGTTGCGCGAAGCCTTCGCCGCGGCGGCGCGCCGCGCCGAGCGGATCGGATTCGATGCGATCGAGATCCACATGGCGCACGGCTATCTGCTGCATGAATTCCTGTCGCCCGTCGCCAACCGCCGCGACGACGAATACGGCGGCTCGCTCGGCAACCGCATGCGCTTTCCGCTCGAGGTGTTCGACGCGGTGCGCGTGGCGTTTCCGGACGCCAAGCCGGTCGGCGTTCGCGTGTCGGCGACCGACTGGCTCGACGGCGAAGAAAGCTGGACGCTCGAGCAGACGATCGAACTCGTGCGGCAGTTGAAGGCGCGCGGCTGCGACTGGGTCGACGTATCGAGCGGAGGCATCTCGCCGCGCCAGAAGCTCGCGCTCGGCCCCGGCTACCAGGTGCCGTTCGCCGATGCGGTTCGGCGCGCGACCGGACTGCCGACGATCGCGGTGGGGCTGATCACCGAACCCGCGCAGGCCGAAGCGATCGTCGCCGAGGGTCGCGCCGATATGGTCGCGCTCGCGCGCGGCTTCCTGTACGACCCGCGCTGGCCGTGGCACGCCGCGGCCGTGCTCGGCGGCACCGTGCAGGCGCCGCGGCAGTACTGGCGCGCGCTGCCGCGTGGATGCGCGCCGATCTTCGGCGACATCACGTTCGGGCAGCGGTAATGGGGTGGGAATGCGTTTTTCACCACGCAGGCACGGTCGAGGGCTTTTCTGTATGCGCTCGGTGTCTCGGTGGTGAAATCACCGGCCTGCGCAGGCTGACGAACTCACCACCGAGGCACCGGGAACACTGAAAAGAGTAGTTTTCCTTGCCTCCGTGGTGAGCGCAGACGACATCGCCCGGCAGCGCGCGCGTAGAATCCGCCTTCCTTTCCGCCAGGTGCGGAGGTCGTGATGCTGCAAGCCGTTCCGTCCCCTTCGTCGCCGCCCGCGAAGTCGCCGATCGCGTCGACGCCGGAGATCGTCGAGGAAATCCGCAACGGTCGCATCGTCGTGCTGGTCGACGACGAGGACCGCGAAAACGAAGGCGACCTGATCTTCGCAGCGGACTTCGTGACGCCGGAAAAGATCAACTTCCTCGCCAAGTACGGGCGCGGGCTGATCTGCATGCCGATCACCGCCGAGCACGCGCAGCGGCTGCGGCTCGCGCCGATGGCGCAGCACAACCGCAGCGTGCACGGGACCAACTTCACGGTCGCGATCGAGGCCGCCGAAGGCGTGACCACCGGCATCTCCGCGGCCGACCGGGCGCACACGATCCGCGTGGCCACGCGCCCCGACGCCAAACCCGAGGACATCGTCCAGCCCGGGCACGTGTTTCCGCTGGTCGCGCAGCCCGGAGGCGTGCTGATGCGTGCGGGCCACACCGAGGCGTGCTGCGACCTGGCGCGCATGGCGGGGCTGACCCCCGCTGCGGTGCTGTGCGAGATCATGAACGACGACGGCACGATGGCACGGCTGCCGGATCTGATCCCGTTTGCGCAGCAGCACGGGCTGAAGATCGGGACGATCGCCGACCTGATCCACTATCGTGCTGCGAACGAGTCGCTGATCGAGCGCGTCGGCGCGCGCCGCGTGCGAACCTTCGCCGGCGAGTTCGAGCTCGTCGCGTATCGCGACGCGCCGAGCGGCGCGCCGCATCTGGCGCTGGTCAAGGGGCCGATCGATCCGCAGCGCGAAGTGCTGGTGCGCGTGCACGAGCCGACCTCGGTGCTCGATCTGATCGACACCGAAGTCAGCGTGCATTCGTGGCCGTTCGGAAGAGCGCTTGCGCGTATCGCTCAGGCCGGCGCCGGCGTACTGATCCTGCTGAACTGCGCCGAACCGGTCGACCGCCTGTTCGAAAAGTTCAGCGCACTCGCCGACCTCGACGCGGGCAAAACGCCCGCGCCGCGCATGCCGAAGATGGACCTGCGCACCTACGGCATCGGCGCGCAGATCCTGCGCGATCTGAACGTCGGCACGATGAAGCTGCTCGCCCGCCCGCGCAAGATGCCGTCGATGACGGGCTTCGGACTGCACGTGACCGGCTATCTGGAGGACTAGCGCGCCATGGCGATCGACTTCATCCCTCCCGACCTCGACGGCGAAGGCCTGCGCATCGGCCTGGTGCAGGCGCGCTTCAATGAGTGGGCGGGGCAGGCGCTGGCGCGCGCCTGCCTCGACGAGCTGGCCGAGCTCGGTGTGGACCAGGACGACATCACGCACGTGACGGTGCCGGGCGCGCTCGAAGTGCCGGTGGCGCTTGCCAAGCTCGCCGCGACCGGCGACTTCGACGCGCTGATCGCCGTCGGCTGCGTGATCCGCGGCGAGACCTATCACTTCGAGATCGTCGCGCGGGAGTCGGCGCGCGGCGTGGCGCGCGTCGCGCACGACTACGGCGTTCCGGTGGCCAACGCGATCCTGACGACCGACACCGAGGAGCAGGCGCGCGAGCGCGTCTTCGAAAAGGGCCGCGATGCCGCGCGCGTGGCCGTCGAAATGGCCAATCTGATGTGGGCGCTCGACGAAGCCGGCGAGGACGCCGAAGAGGCGCTCGACGAGGAGCCGTAGCCTTCGCATGAGCGCAGCGGTCAGACCGAAAAGCGGCGGGCGCAGCGCGCGCCGGCGCGCGCGCGAATACGCGCTGCAGGGGCTGTACCAGTGGCTGGTCGGCGGGCAGGACGTGGCCGCGATCGAAGCCCATCTGATGGAGACGGAGGGCTTCGACAAAGCCGACGTCGCCCACTTCCGCGAACTGCTGCACGGTGCGACCGAAGGCGCCGAAGCGCTGCGCGCCGAGTTCGGCCGCTTCATCGATCGCCAGATCAGGGAGCTGTCGCCGGTCGAACACGCGATCCTGCTGATCGGAGCGTACGAACTGAAGCACCGGCACGAGATCCCGTACCGCGTCGTCATCAACGAGGCGGTCGAACTGGCCAAGAGCTTCGGCGGCACCGAAGGCTTCAAATACGTCAACGGCGTGCTCGACAAGGTTGCCGCGGCGCTGCGGCCGAACGAGACCGCGCGCTGAAGCGGCGGCGGCCCGCCGGCCGGCGGCGGCGCGACCGCACCGGTGCGCATGCTTTCGCGGATCTGCGTCGCGCACGTCCACCGTCGGACGGCGCGGCACGAACAATGAACGAGTTCGAACTGATCGCCCGCTATTTCACGCGGCCCACGCGCGAGCGGGCCGGTGTCGGCGACGATTGCGCGCTGATCGACGCGGGTGACGCGACGCTCGCGATCACCACCGACATGCTGCTCGCGGGCCGGCACTTCTTCGCCGACGTCGATGCCGAGGCGCTCGGCCACAAGGCGCTCGCGGTCAATCTGTCGGACCTCGCTGCGGCGGGGGCGGCACCGCGCTGCTTTTTCCTTGCGCTGGCGCTGCCGCGCGCGGACGAAGCCTGGCTCGAGGCGTTCGCGCGCGGACTGTTCGCGCTCGCGGATGCGCACGGCTGCGCGCTGCTCGGCGGCGACACGACACGCGCGCCGGAACTGCGCATCGACGGTCACGTGGTCGACGGCCCGCTGACGATCTCGATCACCGCGATCGGCGAAGTGCCGCGCGCGGCCGTGCGCTCGCGCGCCGGCGCGCGAGCGGGCGACGATCTGTGGCTGTCCGGAACCGTCGGTGATGCCGCGCTCGCGCTCGCGCATCGCTCGGGGCAGGCGAGCGGACTGGACGCGGCCGACCTCGCCGTCTGCCGTGCGCGGCTCGAGCGGCCCGCGCCCCGCGTCGAACTGGGCATCCGGTTGCGCGGGCTGGCCACAGCCGCGATCGACGTGTCGGATGGGCTGCTCGGCGACCTCGGCCATATCCTGGAGCGCTCGCGCCTCGGCGCGCGTGTCCATTGGCCGGCCGTGCCGCGGTCGGAGGCGGTACAGCGGCAGCCGCAGGCGCTGCAGCGTCGTTGCGCGCTCGCCGGCGGCGACGACTACGAACTGCTGTTCACGGCCCCCGCGTTGAAGCGCGCGGACGTGCTGGCCGCAGCCGACGCGGCCGGCGTGGCGGTCACCCGGATCGGAACCATGACGGCGCAGCCTGGACTCGAAGTGCTCGACGCGGACGGAACAGTAGTGGACACTACGTACCGCGGCTACGACCACTTTGCCCAATGAACGCTTCCCTTCCACCGCAGTCCATCCCCGACGGCGCAAAGCGCGCCGCGGGCGATGCGGCGCCGCCGGGCGGCGCCGAGGCGCGGCGGCCGACATGGCGCTTTCTGCGCGAGCATCCGCTGCACATGGTCGCGCTCGGTTTTGGCAGCGGCATGCCGTCGGTCGCGCCGGGAACCTGGGGCACGCTGCTTGCGTGGGCCAGCTTCGTCGTGCTGGACGGCTGGCTCAGCGATGCCGGCTGGCTCGCGGTGATCGGCGCTGCGTTCGTGCTCGGTGCCGCGGCTGCGCAGCGCACCGGCGAGCGGCTCGGCAGCGCCGATTCGGGACACATCGTCATCGACGAGATCGTCGCGTTCTGGGCGGTGCTCGTGATGCTGCCGGATGCGGTTGCCCACCCGGTGTGGCAGCAGGCGTGCGCCTTCCTTGTGTTCCGGTTCGTCGACATCGTCAAGCCTCCGCCGATCCGTACGCTCGACGCGCGCTTCAAAAGCGGCCTCGGCGTCATGGCCGATGACCTCGTCGCCGCCTTCTACACGCTGTTCGCATTCTCGCTGTGGTACCGGCTCGCCTGACGGATGCCCCGATGAACGACATCGTCGACCACATCTCGCGCCTTGCCGAGCGGCTCGGCGCACTGCTTGCCGACCAGCGCCTGGTGCTGGCCACAGCCGAGTCGTGCACGGCCGGGGGCATCGGCTTCGCGGTGACGCAGGTGGCGGGATCGAGCGGCTGGTACGACCGCGGTTTCATCGTCTACTCGAACGAGTCCAAGCAGCAGGTGCTCGGTGTGTCGCCCGTGTATCTGCGCGAGTTCGGCGCGGTCAGCGAGCCGGTCGCCCGCGCGATGGCCTTCGGTGCGCTGACGCACAGCCACGCGCAGGTCGCGGTTGCGGTCACCGGTGTGGCCGGGCCGGGCGGCGGCACGCTCGACAAGCCGGTCGGCACGGTGTGCTTTGCCTGGGCGATCAAACGTGATCCAGCCGCCGCGCCCTGGGTCAAGACGGCGACGCGCCGGTTCGAAGGCGACCGCGCGGCCGTTCGCACGCAGGCGATCGTCGCCGCACTCGAAGGAATGATCGCGCTGCTCGAACAGCGGCAGGACGTGTGACGCCGGCGGGGCGGGTTGCCTTGCGGTTGCTTCTTTGTTCACCGCAGAGGCACAGAGAAAAGCCCTCCTCTGTGCCTCTGCGGTGAACAAGCCCCTTGAGTCCCGATGAACGACCTGTTCCCCGGATTCGAAGCCGACACGCGCGAGGTCAACGGCGTGCGCATCCACTTCTGCACCGGCGGAAGCGGCCCGCCGCTGCTCCTGCTGCACGGCTTTCCGCAGACGCATGCGCTGTGGCATCGGGTGGCGCCGCAACTGGCCCGCCACTTCACGTTGGTGATGCCCGACCTGCGCGGCTACGGCGATTCGGACAAGCCGCCGGGCGATGCCGACCATGCGACCTACAGCAAACGCGCGATGGCGCGCGACCAGGTCGAACTGATGGCCGGCCTCGGCTTCGCGCGCTTCGCGGTGTGCGGGCACGACCGCGGCGGCCGCGTGGCGCACCGGATGGCGCTCGACCATCCGCAGGCGGTCGAGCGGCTGATGCTGCTCGACATCTCGCCGACGCGGACGATGTACGAGCGCACGACGATGGAGTTGGCGCGCGCCTACTACCACTGGTTCTTCCTGATCCAGCCGGCGCCGCTGCCCGAGCGACTGATCGGCGCCGATCCGGTCTTCTATCTGCGCCGCAGCCTGGGCGGCTGGGGCGTGCACGGACTGGAGATCTTCGATCCGCGCGCACTGGCCGAATACGAGCGCTGCTTCGCCGACCCGGCCGCGATCCACGCGATGTGCGAGGACTATCGCGCGGCCGCGTCGATCGACCTCGAGCACGATCGCGCCGACGAGCAGGCGCGCATCGAATGCCCGCTGCGCGTGCTGTGGGGCGAGCGCGGCGTCGTGCACAGGCTGTTCACGCCAATCGCCGACTGGCAGGCAACAGCGCGGTGGCCGGTCACCGGCCGTGCGATGCCGACCGGGCACTACATCGCCGAGCAAGCCCCGGAACTGCTCGTCGAAGAAATACTGAGCTTCTTCGCGGGCGAGCGCTGAAAGCCGCGAGCGCGCGAGTCACGTTTGATCCAGGTCGATCGCCGCGCGCGCAGTCGCCAATTCTTGGGACGCTGCGCGCGGGGTCGCGTGCGACGATTGCGGCCGTGTCCAAGCGCGCCCTGATGAGACCGCTGTCGATCGAGCCGCCGCTGCGCCTCGGCCTTGCCTTCTTCAGCGACGACGACGCGCGTTTCGTGTGTGCGCTGGTCGCGTCGATGGCCTGCGACGCGCTGCCGTGGGTCGTCGTCGGCGAGGCGCCGGTGCATGCGCTGCTGCTCGCGCGCGGGCTGCGCCGGCGCGACGCTGACGATGCCGCGATCCTGCTGCTGGCGGCCGACGCGGCGGCGGAGGCCACGCGCCTGTACGGCGACGCGATGCCGCCGATCGCGTTGCGCAAGCCGCTGCGTCCGTCGCATCTGAAAATCGTGCTCGAAATGGCCGCGGCGAGCCTCGTTCCGGAGCACGTCGCCGGCTTGCTGCCGCAGACGCGCCCGCGCGTCGGCGTCGAATTCGATCCGCTGGCGTTTGGCTGACGCCTCAGGCGTGTCGGCCGCGGATCGGGGCGCGATCCCCGCCCGCTTCGACCGCCGAGAAATCCTCCCGCGCACTGCCGCTTCATGAGGGGGTGGGCGCTCGCCTCCGCGGGGAAGAGAGGCCGGCGTTCGCGGCGCGGACCGGCTTCGGTCCGTCGGCGAACGCGGAAATCCCCCTACGGCGCATGGCCCTTAGACTTCGCTCGTGGATCCCACCGGATCGACCTGCGCGGAGCGCTCATGCCCTCGGAACTACTGCTGCTGCTGGTTCTCATTTTGCTGAACGGTGTCTTCGCGATGTCGGAAATCGCGCTGGTGACCGCGCGCAAGGCGCGGCTGCAGTTGCTGGTCGACCAGGGCGACCGCGGCGCGGCGGCGGCGATGGCGCTGAACGAGGAGCCGACGCGCTTCCTGTCGACGATCCAGGTGGGGATCACGTCGATCGGCATCTTGAGCGGCATCGTCGGCGAGGCGGCGTTCGCCCAGCCGCTCGCCCGCTGGCTCGTCACGCTCGGCGCCGACGATGCGCTGGCGCGCTACACGGCGACCGGGTTCGTCGTGATCATCGTCACCTACTGCTCGATCGTGCTCGGCGAACTGGTTCCCAAGCGCGTCGGACAGATCGCCGCGGAGACGATCGCGCGCCGGGTCGCGCGGCCGATCACGTGGCTGGCGGCGATCGCCAAGCCTTTCGTGCGGTTGCTGTCGGGTTCGACCGACCTGCTGTTGCGGCTGCTCGGCGTCAAGGGCCGAGGCGCATCGGCGGTGACCGAGGAGGAGATTCACGCGCTGATCCAGGAAGGCTCCGAGTCGGGCGTCATCGACGAGCAGGAGCGCACGATGGTGCGCAACGTGTTCCGCCTCGACGACCGCCAGATCGCGTCGCTGATGACGCCGCGGTCCGACATCGTGTACCTGGACCTCGACGAGCCTTTCGAGGAGAACCTGAAGAAGGTGCTCGAAACCGATCACTCGCGCTTCCCGGTCTGTCGCGGCGGACTCGGCGAGGTGCTCGGGATCACCACCGCGCGCCAGTTGCTGATCCAGACCATCCGCGACGGGCGCCCCGATTTCGCCAAGTCGCTCGAGCCGGCGGTGTACGTCCCCGAGTCGCTGACCGGCATGGAACTGCTGGAGAACTTCCGCTCGTCGACCGCGCATATGGCATTGGTGGTCGACGAGTACGGCGAGATCCAGGGCATGGTCACGCTGCAGGATCTGTTCGAGGCGATCGCCGGCGAGTTCAAGACCCCGCGTGTGGAAGACGCGTGGGCGATCCAGCGCCAGGACGGCTCGTGGCTGCTCGACGGTCTGATCCCGATCCCGGAGCTGAAGGACCGGCTCGGCTTCACGCTCGTTCCGGAGGAGGAACTCGGCCGCTACAACACGCTGTCGGGCATGGTGATGCTGCTGCTCGGGCGCGTGCCACATACCGGCGACGCCGTCGAGTGGGCGGGGTGGCGCTTCGAGATCGTCGACATGGACGGCCGCCGCATCGACAAGGTGCTCGCCACGCGTGTGCCGGCGGCGCCGGCCGAGCCGGGGGACGAGGGCTGATTCGAACCCGACCGGCGGCTGATTCAGCGCGGGAAGACGACCCCGACGCCGAGGCCGCGACCGGCGATCCCGGCTCCGAGCGTCACGCGGGCCCGGTGCAATTCGGCGATGCGCTTGACCAGCGCCAGGCCCAATCCGGCGCCGCCGCCTTCTGCGGCGCGATAGAAGCGGTCGAAAGCGCGGCTGCGCTGCTCGTCCGTCATGCCGGGGCCGTCGTCGAGCACCGCCAGCCGCACGCCGTCGGCGGTGGCTTGCGCCTCGACGCGCACGGCACCCTCGGCGTGGCGCAGCGCGTTATCGACGAGATTGCGCAGCATGATCGCGAGCGCGTCGGCATCGCCGCGCACCGTGAGCGGCGGGACGTCGACCTCGAGCGCGATGTCGCGCGCGCCCCCGGTGCCGTTGCGGCGCGCGTCGAATTCCGCCGCCACCAGGCGCGCCAGCGGTGCCAACGCCACATCCTGCAGGCGGCCCATGTCCTGGCGCTGCGCATCCAGCCGTGCCAGCGTCAGCACGCTGTCGACCGCGCGTGTGGCGCGGTCGACGCCTCCGATGAGTTCGCGTAGCGCCACGCGCCGCTCGGCGTCGTCGCGCGATCGCAGCGCGATCTGCGCCTGTGCGCGCAGCGCCGCCAGCGGCGTGCGCAGCTCGTGTGCAGCGTCGGCGGTCAACGTGCGCTCGTGCAGCAGCGCGGCCTCGACGCGCTCGAGCAGGCGGTTGACGGCCTGTCCGACCGGCGCCAGTTCGTCGGGCAGCGCGTCGATGTGCACCGGTGTCGCGTCGCCCGGGGCGCGCGCGTCGATCGCGCGCGAAAACGCGACGAGCGGGGCGGTGACCCTGCGCACGATCCACCAGACGATGCCGGCGAGCAGCAGCGCGAACACCAGTGCCGGCGCGAGCAGCCGGACCGCCGCGGCGCGCGCCGCCGCGAGGCGCTCCCGATGCGGTTGCGCGACGTGGATCAGTCCGCGGTCGGGCGGCGCCTGCAGCGAATAGACACGGTAGTCGACACCGCCCACGCGCCGGTCGGAAAAGCCCGATGCGGCGACGGACTCGAGCGGATCGAGCGGCGCGCCCGGCGACCGGTAAACGATCGCGCCATCGCCGTCGCGTACCTGGTAGTACAGCGTTCCGGCAAAGGCGTGGTCGATCGACTCCAGCTCGACCTCCTCGCGCTCGTCGAGCCACTCGTGGGCCACGACTTCCAGCACCGCGTGTGCCGTTTCCGCCAGTGCCACGTCGAACAGACGTCCGGACTCGGCCAACGCGCTGCGGTACAGCCAGAGGCCGCCCGCGGCCCAGCTCGCCACGGTCGCAGCGGCCAGCAGCGCGACCAAGCGCCCGCGCAGCGACCAGCGCGTGTTGCGCATCGGTGCCTACCGAGCTTTCAGCAAATGGTCGGCGAACCATCTGCCGCAGCGAAACCGCCCCACCCGCTTGCTGGACAGCGGCGGGAAAGCGGGCCATCGAGCGTTCGCGCTGTCGGACACTGACCGCACGCTCAATGGGACTTCGGGGGCACGAGCCGGTAGCCGAGCCCGCGGCGGGTCTCGATCAGGGCGGCGCCGAGTTTGCGCCGCAGATGGTGCACGTGGACGTCGAGCGCGTTGCTCTCGATCCCCTCGTTCCAGCCGTACACGGCCTCGATCAGTTGCGCGCGCGTCAGCACCGCGCCGGGTCGGCGCGCAAGCGCCATCAGCAGCGCGAATTCGCGCGCGGTCAGCTCGATCGGCATGCCATTGCGCGTGACGCGACGCGCGGCCGGATCGATCGCGATGCGGCCGAGTTCGATCATCGGCGCAGCGCGTCCGGCAACGCGTCTTTCGAGCGCACGCAACCGCGCGGCCAGTTCGTCCAGATCGATGGGCTTGACCATGTAGTCGTCGGCACCGGCATCGAGCCCGGCAACGCGGTCGGCGATGCGGTCGCGCGCGGTGGCGATCAGGATCGGTGTGGCAACCCCGCGCGCGCGAGCGGACTTGACCAGTTCGACGCCCGAGCCATCGGGCAGGCCGAGGTCGAGCACGACCGCGTCGTAGGTCGACGCGTGCTCCGGCGCGACGAGCCACGCGGCCTGCGCCTCGCCGGCGCTGCGCACCCAGTCCACCGCGTGGCCGTCCTGCCGCAGCCCGGCTCTGAGCGCCGTGCCCAGCATCGCGTCGTCTTCGACGAGTAGCAGTCGCATCGGGGAAGTCAGTCGTCGTCGTGTTCGGCGTGCCGCTGGCGCGGGCGGTCGGCCAGCACCGGTTTGCCCTTGACGACGAGCGAGGTCAGCGCGGTGCCCGGGGGCAAACCCGGCGCCGGAATCAAGCCGGCCCAGAACGCACCCACGGCGCCGACCAGCAGCAGCGCGACGGGCCAGCGCGTGCCGGCCGCCGCCTCCCCCGGACCGCGCTTGTAGCCGCTCACCATCGCGGCGACCAGGTTCTCACGGTGCAGCAGGCTGCTGGCGACGACTGCCGTGACGTGCAGCAATACCAGCGCGAGCGAGACCTTCGCCGTACCTTCGTGCAGTCCTTCGAGCCACTTCGGCCCGATCTCCGCATACGCTGCCCAACCGGTCGCAGCTGTGGCCGCCAGCAGCGCGATCAGCGCGAGGATCGCCCAGCTCCCGGCCGGGTTGTGGCCGACGTAGTGTCGCGGCCTGAACGCCGCGAGCGACCGCAGGTAGTCGAGCAGCTTGCGCGGCGCAAGCGCGAACGACGCAAAGCGCGCGTAGCGCGTTCCGGCAAGCCCCCACAGCAGCCGGAAGGCGATCAGACCGAGCACCGTGTATCCGAGCAGCAGGTGCACGTCGCGCCAGCGCTCCGATTCCCCGGTGAGCCAAGCGCCCGCGAACGACAGCGCGAGCAGCCAGTGAAACGCGCGCGTCGGCAGATCCCAGACGAGAATTTTGGACTTGCTCATGGTTCTCCTTCGAGACCTTAGATCCTGTGCCGCAGCGGCGCGCGCCGGCTGCCTCGCTTTCCGCCCCGCGAACGGGCGAGGGTAGGGTCCCGCTCGCTCGAACCCGGTAGCCGTTCGCGCTCGCTGCCGGTGTGGCTTCTACGGGCGCGGCAGGCGAATATTTCGTTCGCCGTAATCGCCCTGTTCGGCACCCCGGTGACAGGCAGCGCAATTGGCCGCGCTGCGCACCGCCGGATGCTTCCAGACTGCCGTCGGCACTTCGCCGTGCTTTTTCGCAAACCAGGCGGTTTCGCTGATCCGCAATGCCGTCGTGCCGAACTTGCGCTCCGGCCCGGCGTGGTCGCGCAGGTAGCGGTCGATGCGCGTGAAAGCATCCGCATCGACGCTGGCATCGGTTCCGAAGTGGCGATCGAGTGCCTTCATCAGACGCGCCCACGAGGCGGCCGACAGCAGGCGCGGCGGATACGCGAGATGACAGCTGCCGCACTCTGCGGCGTACACGGCGTCGAGCGGCGCCGCGCGGCGATCGTCTGCATGTGCGACGGCGGGCGACAGCAGTGCCAGCAGCAGCGCCCATGGCGCAAACGCAGCATGCGCGTGGCGCTTCGGATCGGCTTGGGTCATGGCTCCGTCTATCCCTTCAGCGACATCAACCAGGTCAGGACGTCGCCCTTTTCGAGCGGCGTACAGGCGCGGCCGAGAACGTCGTTGCAGTTGCGCTTGAACCACTTCTCGATCTTTGCGGGATCGGTGAAGCGCTCGGCGTTGGCGGCGGGGGCGAGCGGCGCGATCGACTTGCCGGTCTTCGCGTGCTTGCCGGAGACGACCGGGTTGTCGGTGTGGCAGCTCGCGCAACTCCACTCGGCGCCGTGCGTGGTCTTGAACAGCGCCGCGCCGCGCCGTGCCGAGAAGCCCGCGAAATCGGGCGACGTGCTGCGCATCTGCGCTTCCAGCGCGCGCAGGTACGCCGACGGCGTTTGCGCCGATGCACACGCGGCGGCGATCAGCGAGGCAGCGGCGAGAGCGGCGCGCGCCGCAGGTCGTGACAGATCGGGTGTCATCAGTTCGGTTCGGCTGCGAGTCGGTGACCGGACGCAGCGTAGGAACCGATCGTTAAACGGGCATTAAGGCATGCACGCCCCGCGGCGGAGTTGGCTGCGAGCGCGCCAGCCGCACCCTGCGAAATTACCGGCACGCCTGCAGTGGAAGACGATGCGGTCGGTCGCGCAGGGCCCGAGGGGAAAGATTGGAAGAACCCGGTGATATGTGCCCCGGACGCCACTCGGCAGGGCTTGCCTCGGCATCGATTGCGCGCCCGCGCCCTCGGCCGAAAGTTGCACCACCGGCGCTCCGGTCGGTTCACGCACCCGCGGTCGCGCGCGGCGGCGGCGTCGACCGGGCGGCCGCGAGCGTTATCCCCGGCAGTGAACGAGCGCAAACCAGGCGCGCTCGTCGAGCCAGATGTGGGCGGGATTCCAGCCGGCGGCGCGCAGCAGTTCGGCGAAGGTCTCGGGCCGGTACTTGTAGCTGTTTTCGGTGTGGATGCGTTCGCCGCGCGCGAAGCGGCGAACGCCGCCGGGCCAACGCACGGTCACGTCGCACGAGGCTTCCAGGTGCATCTCGATGCGGGTCTGCGCGGCGTCGTAAAAGGCGACGTGCTTCCATTGCGCGACGTCGAAGTCCGTGCCGAGCACGCGGTTGACGTGGCGCAGCACGTTGCGGTTGAACGCCGCGGTGACGCCGAGCGGATCGTCGTAGGCGGCGTTGAGCACGGCTTCGTCCTTGATCAGGTCCACGCCGATCAGAAGCTGGGCGTCCGCGCCGCCGCACGCACGCAGCCGGTGCAGAAAGACGATCGCCTCGTCCGGTGCGAAGTTGCCGATCGACGAGCCGGGATAGAAGAACAGCCGGCGCCGATCGCCGACAGCGCCCGGCAGCGCCAGCCCGCGTGCGAAATCCTGGCCGATTCCAAGGATGTCGAGGTCGGGATGCTCGCGCTGCAGACACTGCAGCGCCGTTCGCAGGAAATCGACCGAGATGTCGACGGCGACATACTGGCGCGGTCGCAGCGCGCCGAACAGCCGCGCGGCCTTGCCGCAGTCGCCGGCACCCAGGTCGATGAAGGTCGTCGCCGTGCCAACCGCGCCAGCGATGTCCCCAGCGTGGCGCGCGAAGATCTGCGCCTCGGTGCGCGTGGGCGTGTACTCCGGCAGCGCCGTGATCGCCGCGAACAGCCGCGAGCCCAGATCGTCGTAGAAATACTTCGGCGGGATCGCCGCCTGGGGCGCGACGAGCCCCGCCGCGAGTTCGGCGCGAAGCGCCTGCACCGGCGGCAGTTCCGACTGCAGCAGCCGCAGGCGCGGCGTGGCGCCCGCGGCGTGCGGCGCGGGGTTGGCAGGCGGGCTCATCGCCGTCGGTCGAACATCGCTCCGACAGCTTACAGGCTGGCAGCGGCGCGCTCCATGCCGTGCGTCGGCCGAGCCCGCGCGGCTTCGCGCAACGCGCGGCGGCGTTCAGTGGTGGCCGCGGCTGCGATGGCGATTGATCTCGTCGCGCGTGCGGCGCGCGACCTCGCGCGCCGCCGCGGCGAAGTCCTCGCCATGGCCCGCGTACAGGATTGCCCGCGACGAGTTGATCGCGAGCCCGTCGCCGCGCGCGGTCTGACCGGCCTGCACGGCAGCCCGCACGTCGCCGCCTTGCGCGCCGACACCGGGCACCAGAAGCGGCAGCTCGCCGGCGATCGCGCGCACGCGCGCCAGCTCGTCCGGATAGGTCGCGCCGACGACCAGCCCAAGCTGCCCGTTCGTGTTCCATCGCGTCGCGGCGAGCCGCGCGACGCGCTCGTACAGGCGCTCGCCGCCGGCGTCAAGCATCTGCAGGTCGTCGCCGCCCGGGTTGCTGGTGCGGCACAGCAGGAACACGCCGCGGTCCGCGTATTCGAGGAACGGCTCGATCGAATCGAGCCCCATGTATGGCGACAGCGTCACCGCGTCGGCGCCGTAACGCTCGAACGCCTCGCGCGCGTAGTGCTCCGCCGTCGAACCGATGTCGCCGCGCTTGGCGTCGAGGATCACGGGCACCTGCGGATGGGCGCTGCGCACGTGCGCGATCAGGCGCTCGAGCTGATCCTCGGCGCGGCGTGACGCGAAGTACGCGATCTGCGGCTTGAATGCGCACGCGAACTCGGCGGTCGCGTCGACGATCGTACGGCAGAACGCGAAGATCGCGTCGTCGCGATCGCGCAGTTGTGCGGGAAAACGCGCCGGATCGGGATCGAGGCCGACGCACAGCAGCGAGTCGGCCTCGCGCCAGCGCGCAGCGAGCTTTTCCGTGAAGATCATGCGGGCATTGTATTGAGAGTTACGCAAGCTCGTGACACCGCGACCCCGCAGGTTCGTTTCGCCCGTGCGGGCACCGGTTCCGTCATCCCGAGCGGCGCGAGGGATCCCCGCGTTGCGTGCGGCGCAGATTCCTCGCCTGCGGCTCGGACTGACAAAGGGCGACGGGTGCGAGCGCCAGGAGGTCTGTCGTATCGCAAACATTCGTAATGCTCGACAAGCAGCGCGAGCCACCCCGTGTTACTTTCGCGCGCCCCCGAGGAAGCCTCCAAGATGTCCCGCCTGTCCAACCGCGACCTCGTGTTGCTGGTGCTGCTGACGCTGTTCTGGGGCGTGAACTGGCCGGTGATGAAGTTCGGTGTCACCACGCTTCCACCGCTGTACTTCCGCGTGATCTCGATCGGCGGCGGGCTCGCGGTGATGGCGATTGCCGCGCGCGCGATGGGGGTGCCGCTGGCTGTTCCGCGCGGCGCCTGGCCGCGCATCGTCAGGCTCGCGATTCCGAATCTCGTCGTATGGCATACGCTCGTCGTGATCGCGCTGAAGATGCTGCCGTCCGGGCGCGCGGCGATCCTGGGCTACACGATGCCGGTGTGGGCCGTGCTGTCGGGCCTGCTGTTCTTCCGCGAGCGGCCACTTGCGCGCCATTGGTTGGGCGTGGCAGCCGCTTTCGGCGGGACGCTGCTGCTGCTGTCGTCGGAGCTCGCCGCGCTCGCGGGAAGCCCGCTCGGCACGCTGCTGATGCTCGCCGCCGCCGCCGCGTGGGGCTACGGCACGCACCTGATGCGCCGGCATCTGACCGAGATGCCTGTGCTGGCGCTGACCTTCTGGATGCTCGCGCTGACGCTTCCGGTGATGATCGCCGGCTCCGTTCTGTTCGAGCGTGCGGACTGGCGCGCGCCGACCGCCGGCGAGTGGGCGGCGATCGCCTACAACGTCGTGTTCGCGATCGCGTTCTGTCACGTCGTCTGGAGCCGGCTTGCGCGCAGCCTGCCACCCGCGGCGAGCGGGCTGTCGGTGATGATGATCCCGGTGCTCGGCGTGTTCTCGGGGATGTGGATGCTCGGCGAGCGGCCTTACTGGCAGGACTACGCGGCGCTGGCGCTGATCCTCGTTGCCCTGGCCACGGTGCTGCTCGCGCCGCAGGCGCGCCGCGCGGCCGGATAAGTCCCGGCCGAGGCGCTTGACGACGGAGGCGCCGTGTCCACGCGCGGCGCGTCGCTCAGGCCGTCGCCCGCTCGGCGAGGTAGCGCCGGATCAGACGCAGCAGTTCTTCCTCCTGGTACGGCTTGCCGAGGTACTCGTTGACGCCGATCTCGAGCGCCATGCCGCGGTGTTTTTCGGCGGTGCGCGAAGTGATCATGAAGATCGGGATGTCGCGCGTCTCGCGGCTGGCACGCACGTTGCGCGTCAGGTCGAAACCGTCCATGCGCGGCATTTCGATGTCGACCAGCATGACGTCGGGGCGCGCATCCTGCAGTTGCCGCAGCGCGTCGACACCGTCCTTGGCCAGCATCACTTCGAAGCCGTTGCGCTCGAGCAGCCGCTGCGTCACGCGGCGTACCGTCAGCGAATCGTCGACGACCATCACCAGCGCAGGTGCGTCGGTTTCGCCCGCCGCGGCGAGCCGTTCGCCGGCGCCGTGCGCTTGCTCCGCGGCAGCCGCCCGGTCCGGCGCGGCATACAGCGCCGGCGGCTCGGGCGCGCGCGTGATCAACTGCACCGGGTTGACGATCAGCACGATCTCGCCGTTGCCGAGGATCGTCGCACCCAGGATGCCGGCCAGGCGCGACACCTGCGCGCCGACGTTCTTGACCACCACCTCCTGGTTGGTCGACACGTCGTCGACCGCGACCGCGAGGCGGTCGTCGCCGGAGCGAAGCAGCACGACCGGCGTCTGCTTCGCGTGGTGCAGCGTGACTTCGACACCGAGCAGCTGCGCCAGCGGCCGCAGCACGACCTGACCGACCGGCGCGATGTCGATGACGCCGTCGGCGAGCGCCGCGGCGATCAGCGCGGGCTTGTAGCGGCGCACCTGCTCGACCATGCCGGCCGGGATCGCATAACGCCGCCCGCCGACGCTCGCCAATACGACCTGCGTGACTGCCAGCGTCAGCGGCAGATACAGCGTGAAGCGCGTGCCGCGCCCGCGTTCGGACGCGACTGCCACGCGGCCGCCGAACGATCCCAGCTCCGATCGCACCACGTCCATGCCGACGCCGCGGCCGGCGAGCTCGGTGACCTCGGTTGCGGTCGAGAAGCCCGGCGCGAAGATCAGCTCCATCAGCTCGCGATCGCTCGCGTGCTGGTGGGGACCGATCAGCCCTTTCGCCAGCGCGCGCGCGCGGATCCGCTCGAGGTCCAGGCCGGCGCCGTCGTCGGCGACGACGACGATGATCTCGTTGCCCTCCTGCCGAACCTCGATCGTGATCTCGCCGGTTTCGCGCTTGCCGGCGGCGAGCCGCTCGGCGGGCGTCTCCAGCCCGTGCACGATCGCGTTCCGAACGAGGTGCTCGAACGGTCCGCCCATGCGCTCCAGCACGCCGCGGTCGATCTCGACGTTACCGCCGCGCACCTCGAGGTTGACCCGTTTGTCGAGCTCTTTCGCGGTCTGCCGCGCCACACGGTACAGACGCTCCGACAGGTTGGCGAACGGCACCAGCCGGACCCGCATCAATTGCTGCTGCAGTTCGCGCGTCAGCCGGGACTGCGCCGTCAGGTCGCTGTCGGCCATCGCCAGGCCCTTGAGCATGTTGCTCTGGACCATCGCGACGTCCTCGACCGACTCGGCGAGCAGCCGCGTCAGCTCCTGCAGGCGCGTGTAGCGGTCGAACTCGAGCGGGTCGAACGTCGCCGATTCCTTCGCAAGCTGATCGGCGCGCGCCTGGATCTGCGCGTCGGCCTGGATCTCGACTTCGCGCAACTGCCCGCGCAGGCGCTGGATGTTCTCGGTCAGGTCCGTCAGCGCCGCTTTCAGCGTGCCGATCTCGTTTTCCAGTTTCGAGCGCGCGATCGATACCTCGCCGGCATGGTCGACGAGCTTGTCGAGCACGTCGGCGCGCACGCGGATGAACGAGGCGACCTGCGGTGTGGCGCTCGCTGTGGCGGCGGCCGGGGCGGGGCGCGCGGGCGCGGGTGCAGCCGCCGCGTCGCGCGCAGGTTCGACCGGGCGCGCGCGCGCAAGGTCGATCACCGGCGCGAGCGGCGCAGCCGCCGGTGCCGCAGCCGGTGCTGCGGCAGGCGCTTTGGCCGGCGCAGGTGCCGGCGCCGGCGCGGTGGCGGCCCGCGCGGCCGAACGCGCGGCCGCGTCCGGGTGCTGCAGTTCCTCGTACAGCGCGACCGCTTCGTCGTACTGGCTCTGCAGGTCTTCGACGACGACCGGCGGCACGTTGACGAGCTGCATCGCGGATTCGATCCGCGTCTCCATCTCGTGCACGAGTTCGCCGAGCCGCATCGCGCCGGCCATGCGTGCGCTGCCTTTGGCCGTGTGGAGCTGGCGCATCAGCGTACGCGCGACCTCGCGGTCGTCCGGGTTCGCCGCCAGCGCTCGCAGATTGGCGCCGATGGCGGGCAGCAGGTCGTTGGCTTCGGCCAGGAAGACGTGCAGCAGATCGGGGTCGAGCTCGTCCTGGACGGTCGACGGCGGCCGGCGCTCGGGCTCCCCGGGCTCTTCGCCCGGATCGGCTTCGAGCGCGGGCACCGAGATCTCTTCCACCAGCGGGGCGGGCGGCGTTCCGGGCTCGATCCGTTCCGGTGACTGAGGGGGCACCAGCGCGAGCGCCGCCCGTTCCTCGTGCGCATCCGGCCCGGCATGCGCCGCCGTGTGCGCCCGCGCCTGCGCGAGCAGCGCCTGAACGGCCGCGGCCTCGCCCGGCGCTTCATCGGGGAAGACGCCCGCGGCAAACTGGTGCAGCATGCCGCGCATGCGTTCGATCGCGCGTTCGAGCGTATCGAACTGCGCCGCAGACAGCGCGACGGCGGCGCCGTTGCCGCGGCCGAGTTCGTGCATCAGATCGTCGAGCGGATCGGCGATCGCCCACACCGGCGTCAAGCCGACCGTGGCGGTAATGCCGGCGAGCGAGTGCGCGCGCCGGATCATGTTCTGCGAGACGCCGCGGCCGGCCTCGAAGCGCCATTCCGACACGTCCTGGGCGAGCAGGCGGATGCACTCGTCGGCCTCGTTCAGGAACACCGAGTACAACCCGTGGCTGATCTCGACCGGGCCGATGCGGCGCACGTCCTCGTCGAACCCGGACGCCTGCGCCGCGCCTTCGTCGACCGGCCCGACTTCGATGGCCTCGGCCGAAGCGGCTTCGACCGCATCGGACGCCGGCGCAGCGGCCACCGCTTCGCTGTCGGTCGATGCGCCGCCGGCTTCGGCTGTCGGCAGCGCGGGCGGCGCTCTATCGGCCGCGCTGCCCGAGGTCTTTGGCGGCGGCGGTGCGGCTTTCTGCGGCGGCGCCTCCGTGGCGGACGCGTCGCCGTCGAATTCGAACGCGCCGCCTTCGCGCACGCGCTGCGCGGCGCGCACCAGCGGTCCGACGTCGATGTCCGTCCGCGGCTCCGAGGCGATCCGCGCGATCCAGCCGCGCATCAGTTCGTGTGCCTTCGCGGCGAGCGCGATCAGATCGTCGCTCGCAGCGCGCTCCTGCGCGAGCCACAGGTTGAAGCACTGCTCGACCGCCCACGCCCCTTCGCCGAAGGCCTTCAACCCGACCATGCGGCTCGAACCCTTCAGCGTGTGGAATGCCCTGCGCACCGTCGTCAGCGTAGCGGCGTCGTCGGGCGCAGCGCGCAGCGCATCGAGCTGCGCGCCGATGCCGTCGAGCACCTCATTGGCTTCCTCGACGAAGATCTGGTGCAGTTCCCGGTCGGCCGCGGCCTGCGTCGACGGCAGCGGCGCGGTCGGCGGCGGCGCCGCGGGCGCCTCGGGCGGTGCGAGCAGCTGCGCGATTTGGCGCGCGATCTCGGGTGTGGGCGTCTGCTTGAAACGCGCCATCAGTTGCGCGGTCTGCTGCGTCTTGGCCTTGAGCTGCGCGTCGTCGAGCAGATCGGCTTCGTTGGTCAGCGCGAGCGCGACGCGCGCCAGTTCGTGCAGCAGATTTGCGTCGTGCGGCGTCTGCGCCAGCCGCTGCGCGATGTGCCGCGCGGCGGCGACGTGTTGCTGGGCGAGCGTTTCGACGTTCTCGGCGCGTTTGGGCGGCTCCACGCGCGAATCGAGCGTGCGCGGCGGCGCGAGGAATTCGTCGTCGGGCGGCGGCACCGACTCGGCCGCCGGCGTCTGACCGAGGTCCGCGGAGAACACACCGGTCGCCGGGTCGTAACGGAAGATGCCGCGCGCCCGCTCCGCGTCCTGCGCGAGGCTCTCGACGAAAAATCCGATGGCGCCGAGGTTCTGCGCAACGCGCGGGAACTCGGTCGCATCGACCGGTTGCGCCGGGTCGGCGAAGGCTCGGACCGACTGCTGCACGTTGCGCAGCGCCGCGACCGGCTCATCGAAGCCGAGCACGGACAGCACCCCGCAGACCTGGTCGAACATCGGGTCGGTCGCGGCCAACTCGCCGCGCTCGGTCGGCGTGCGGAAGAAGCGGTCGAGCCGCTGTTCGATCTCGCGCAGCGTGGCTTGCGTTTCGGCCACGACCGTGCCCATCGTCATGCGGTCCTGCGCGCGGCGCGCCAGTTCCGACAGCCACGGCGCCGAGTCGGGCAAGGGCTGGTTGTTGAATGCGGCGCGCAGCCTCTCGGTGACGGCTTGCGCGCGCGCTTCGTATTCGGGCTCGACCTGCGGCAGCTCGTCGATGCCCAGCTCGACGAACAGCAGCGCGGAGGCGACCTCGAGTCCGAGCGCCTCGCGCACGTTGGTCGCGAGCCGCGGGAACTCCCGGGTGACGCCGGCGACGGTCTCGAGCACGCCGGCGATCGGGTACGCCTCGAGCCGCGCGGCCGCGTCGCGCGCCAGATGCAGTTCGTGGGCGAACTTCGCGACGTCGCTCGCGCCGGTGCCGACGATCTGGCTCCACACGGTCTTTGCCTGCGCGAGCGCCTCCTTCAGGGCGCGCATCGCGTCGGCGTCGAGCGCGGTGAGTGTGGCGCGCTCGAAGTCGTGCGGGATCAGCGCGTCCAGCCCGTACAGCCGCTTGGCTTCGGCCACGCGCGGCACCTTCTCGTCGGCGCGGCCGACGTAGTACAGCGCGTCGATCATCAGTCGCTCGGCGACCGCGCCGCCGCCTTCGATCAGCCGCCGCAGCTGCAGGTTCAGCCGCGCCAGCACGCGCTTCAGATCGACGTCGACCGCGACTGCATGCGAGTCCAGCGCATCGAGCAGCCCGCGCACGATCCACCAGAAGCTGCGGGCGAGCCCGCGCTGCGGCAGCCGCTCGAGGTCGGCGAGCGCATCGCGCATCATGCGGCGCGCGCGCGCGTCCTCCGAGTCGCGCAGGAAGCCGAGCAGGCCTTCCTCGAAGCGCACGCGGCGCACGCGCAGCTGGTCGGCCGTCATCGGCCGCACTTCGATCTGATGGAAGGCCGGCCGGCGCGACAGGTCCGGGAAGATCAGGTCCGCCGGATGCACGCGCGCGGCGCGATTCAGTTGCAGCACGTCGCGGTAGTACGGGTAAAGCCGAATCGGCTGGTTCGGGCGGCCCGACAGCAATCCTTCGAGATAGGCGATCACCGCGGCGAGCGCGGTTTCGATCGTCCGCACCGCGGCCGGCAGACAGTCCTTCGGATCGGACTCCCACCGGCGCAGAAGCTGCTCGACGGCTTCGGTGACCAGTGCCACGCCGCGCAGGTCCAGCAGTTGCAGCGCGCCGTTGGCCTGGTGGACCTGGTTGCGCGCGTTGCGCAGGCTGTCGAGGTCCTGCTTGGCCCCGAGAAAGGTCTTGACGCCGCTGACCGCGTCGTTCACCGACGTGCGGATCTCGTCGATGACCCACGCCAGCGGCGCGATGTCCGGCGCTGCGTCCATCAGCTGGTTCGGGTCGCGGGTCTCCGACATGCGTTCACTCCCCAACGCGCGGCGCGTCCTACGCCACGCGGAACCGGGCGACCGAGGCCTTCAGCTCGCGCGCCAGCGTGGCGAGCTGGCCGATCGACTGCGCGGCCTGGCGCGTGCCCTGCGACGTCTGTTCGGTCACCGTCAGGATGCGCTCGATCGACTGCGCCACGCCGCCCGCCGACTGCGCCTGTTCGTGGGTGCTGCCGGCGATGCGTTCGATCAGCTCGGCGAGCTGGCGTGAAACGCGGCCGATGTCCGCCAGCGCCGTTCCCGCCGCGTCGGACAGCTTCGTTCCCTCGACCACCCCCTGTGTGCTGCGCTCCATCGCCGCGACCGCGTCCTGCGTGTCGGTCTGAATGGTCCGAACGAGCGCGCCGATCTGCTTGGCGGCTTCGGCGGAGCGGTCCGCGAGCCGCTGCACCTCCTCGGCGACCACCGAGAAGCCGCGTCCCGCTTCGCCCGCCGAGGCGGCTTGGATCGCGGCGTTCAACGCGAGCACGTTGGTCTGCTCGGTGATGTCGGTGATCAGTTCGACGATCTCGCCGATCTCCTGCGAGCTCTCGCCGAGCCGCTTGATCCGCTTCGCGGTCTCCTGGATCTGTTCGCGGATCTCGTTCATGCCGGCGATCTGGTTGTACACCGCGCGCTGCCCGCGCGC
>Ga0272446_1002038_pt1 | contig 28301 bp, 28 predicted proteins | sample YNPCB0061_FD_194587 | JGI IMG/M metagenome (GOLD analysis project Ga0272446, IMG submission 194587) | Hot spring microbial mat communities from Yellowstone National Park, WY, United States - YNP-CB-006-1 | ecosystem: Environmental > Aquatic > Thermal springs > Hot (42-90C) > Sediment | place...
GCAGAAGGTCATCGCCTCGGTGCAGTTTTCCCTGAATGCCATGCAGGAACAGCGCCGCAAGATGGCCAAGATGGTGGAGGTGGCCAAGGCCGCGCCCGTGGACCTGATGCGCACCGAAGTGCGGGTCGCCGACCTGGAACAATCTTTGGTAAAGGAGCAGAATACCCTGGACATCCAAGAAAGGCTCTTGATGACCCTCATGGGACAAGATTTTGACAAGGCCAAGCTCAAACTGGCCGGGGATCTCACCTTTGCCCCCAAACGCTATCAGGTCGAGCAGCTCATTCCCCAGGCGTTGCGGCAGCGGCCGGATTTCGTCGCGGCCCGGGAGCGCCTGGAAGCCCAGGCGAAAAAGGTGGATGTGGCCCGGGCCGGCCATTATCCCAACATTGCCCTGGCCGGCGCCTACGGCTACCGGGGCACGGGCTTTCTCGGAGTCGACGACACCCGGGGCCCCATTGCCGATAACCGGGGCCCCTTTTATGATGATGACGGCCAGATCGGCGTGGTCCTGACCCTGCCCCTCTTTGAGGGGGGCCGCATTGCCGCCAAGGTGCGGGAAGAGGTGGCCACCTTGGCCGCGGCCCAGGAACGGCTGCGCAAACTCAACCTGCAGATCCGCCAGGAGGTGGAGACTGCGGTGTTGGATGTCAACGCCAGTCTGGAGCGGGTCAAGGCCCTGGCCAAGGCCCTGGAGCAGGCCCGGGAGAGCCTCCGGATTGAGAGTCTGAAATATGACCTGGGCTCCGGCACCGTCACCGAGGTGTTGGACGCCCAAGCCGCCCAGTTATTGACCGAAACCAATTATTATCGGGCCCTGGCAGACTTCCGCACGGCCTTGGCCCGACTGAAACTGGTGGTGGGAGGAGAACCGGCATGACCAGGCGCCGCACGGGCATCTTCGTGGGAGTGGGAGTGATTTTTGTCATGCTTATGAATCTGTTGCCGGCGTGGGCTCAGGAGCCGGAGAAGGCCAGGGCCAAACCCCTGCCCCTGGTCCGGGTGGCCAAGGCCCAGGTGGCGCCGTTCCAGCAGTTCCTGGAACTGACCGGCACCGTCACCCCCACCCGCCAAGCCCGCCTGGCTTCCCCCGGTGAGGGGCCGGTGCAGAATTGCCGGGTCCGGGAAGGCAGCGTGGTCAAACAGGGCGACCGGCTGGTGACCATCGGCCGGGCCGCCGCGGCCCAGGCCCAGGTGGCGGCCGCCAGCGAATCGTTGAAAGAGCAGGAAGCGGAATTCAACCGCACCAGGATCTTAGTGGAAAGCGGCGCCGTGCCCGGATCCCAGTTGGATACGGCCCGGGCCAAATATGAAGGGGCCAAGGCCCTGTTGGCCAAGGCCCGGGAACAGGCCGGCGATTATGTCGTCACCGCCCCCTGGGACGGCGTGGTCTCCAAGGTGCTGGTCAAAGACGGCGATTTCGTCGCCCCTCGGGCCCCGTTGGTGGAGATGTACGATCCCCGCAGTCTGGTGATCAGCATCGCCATCCCCGAGGCCCAGGCCATCGAGGTCCAGAAAGGGACGGCGGCCCAGGTCCACCTGGACGCCTATCCCGGCCAGACCTTCCCGGGTAAGATCAGCCTGGTCTATCCCAACCTGGATACCCGCATGCGCACCCGAACGGCCGAGGTGACCCTCCAGGCCCCCACAACGCTCATCCCCGGCATGTTTGCCCGCCTCAAGATTAACCTGCAGAGCGTCGGCGAAGCCCTGGTTATTCCTTTGGATGCGGTCTTATTGCAGCCCAATGGCGACAAGGTCGTCTATGTCCTCAAAGACGGCAAGGCGGAGCGCCGCCTGGTGCAAACCGGCGCTGAAGCCGGGGGGCGGGTCCAGGTCCTGAAGGGCCTGCAACCCGGCGAGACTGTCGTCACCGCCGGCCAGGAGAAACTCAAGGACGGCATGGAAGTGAAGGTCCAGGGAGGTACCGAGTCATGAAATTAACCGCTTATGCCGTGCGCCACCGCGTCGCCACCGGCGTCATTGCCATGGCCCTGTTGGTGCTGGGCCTCTATAGCTTTATCCTCCTGCCGGTGAATTTCCTGCCGGATATCACCTATCCCCTCATCAAAGTGCATATCTGGTGGCGGGGGGCCACCCCGGATGAGATCAGCACCAATCTGGCCGATCCCATCGAACAGCAGATGTCCATGGTGGATAACCTGGACTATCTGGAGTCCTCCTCCATCGAGGGCATGTATACCCTCCTGGTCAATTTTAAATACGGCGTCAACGTCGATGTGGCCTATCAGGATGCCCTGGCGGCCATGGCCCGGGTGGCCCGCAAACTCCCCAAGGACATCGACCCACCGCTGGTTTTCAAGGCCGACCCATCCCAATTGCCGGTGGTGCAGCTCACCATCAGTTCCGAGCAGTGGGATCTGACCAAACTGCGGACCTGGGCAGAGAACTGGCTGCAGTATCAGCTCCAGGCCGTCCCCGGCGTGGCCGGCACCGACATCGTCGGCGGCCTGAAGCGGGAAATCCGCGTCCACCTGGATCCCAATGCCCTGGAAAAGTATCAGCTGACGATAACGGCCGTGACCAAACGGCTCCAGGAGGAAAATATCGAACAGTTCGGGGGCCGGGTGACCGTCGGCCGCCGGGAGTTCATCGCCCGCACCCGGGGCGAATACCAGAGCCTGGATGATATCCGCAACGTGGTCCTGGCCACTACCGCCAACGGCAAGATCTATCTGAAAGATGTGGCCCAGGTGGAGGATGCCCACGAGGAGGTCCGGGTCATCAGCCGCCTGGGCGGTAAGGCTGCCATCAAACTGAGCGTCCTCAAACAGGCGGACGCCAACACCGTGGAAGTGGCCCGGGCGGTGGCGCAGCGGCTTAAAGAGTTGCAGCCCGCCGTGCCGGCCGGCGTCACCCTGGGTCTGGTGGAGAATCAGGCCGATTATGTCATGGCCGCCCTCAACGGCGTGCGCAACGCCGCGGTGGAAGCCGCCATCCTGGTGATGATCATCATCTTCCTGTTCCTGGGCAGTTGGCGGCACGTGGGCGTGCTCCTCCTGGCCCTGCCCATCACCCTGATCATCAACTTCGCCCTCATGAAGTTGGGCAACTTTTCCCTGAACATCTTCTCCCTGGGCGGTCTGGTGGTAGCCATCGGCGTAGTCCTGGACAACTCCATCGTCGTCCTGGAGAACATCGCCCGCCTGCGCCAGGTGCATCCCCGGGAGGAGGCCGGGGACCTGGCCATCCGCGGCACCGCGGAGGTCGGCCCGGCCATCCTGGCCGCCACCCTCTCCTTCCTGGCCCTTTTTCTGCCCTTCCTCCTGGTGCCGGGGCTTACCAGCCTCCTGTTCCGGGAGCTCATCCTGGTCATCGCCGGGGTGGTGCTGGTCAGCCTGGCCCTGGCCGTGACCCTCACCCCCATGCTCACCGCCATGATCGTCGGCCGCGAGGGCAGCCACCAGGAGGGCCGCTTCGCCCGGGCCTTCAATTGGCTGGCCGAGCATTATGCCCGGCTCCTGGAAATGACCCTGCGGTATCGTTGGCCCACCGTCGGCGGCTTTGTGGCCATCCTGGTGGGTGCCTTCCTGCTCTTGCCCTGGCTGGGGAGTGAGTTCCTGCCCCGCATGGACGACGGCCGGGTGATGGTGAAGGTCAAACTGCCCACCGGCGCCGCCCTGGGCGAAACCGATGCTATCCTGGCGCGGGTGGAGGAAAAACTCCAGGGCGATCCCCTCATCCAGAGCTATATGACTATGGGCGGCGGCAAGGTCTGGGGGCTGGCCACGTATGAAATTGCCAATGAGGGACAGATCGACATTCAGCTGGTCCCGCCGCACGCCCGCCCCTTGAGCACCAAGGCCTATGTGGAACGCCTGAAGAAGACCCTGGCCGGCGTCGCCGTCCCCGGGGCCAAACCCATGGTCATGCAGCCGCCGGTCAAAGGCATCCGCAAGATCGGCGAGGCCGATATCGAAGTCAAGATCAAAGGTCAGGACCTGCCGAAACTCTTCCAACTGGCCCGCCAGACCTCGGAAGCCATGAACAAGCTGGCCCACTTCACCAATATCTACGTCTCCATGGACATGACCAAACCGGAGTATGAGGTGGAGGTGGACCGGATCCGGGCTGCGGAACTGGGGGTATCGGTGGTGGACGTGGCCTCGACCATCCGGTCCCTGATCAGCGGCCAGGTAGCCACCCGCTACCGGGAAGGAGATTATTTTTATAATATTAGGGTGATGATCCCCGAAAGCCATTTCACCTCAAAACAGGAGGTGGAAAACCTGGTGCTCAACTGCGCCCAGGGCGGCTATCTGCGCCTCAAAGACGTGGCCCGGGTCATCCCCGCAGTGGGACCTGTGGAGATCGCCCGGGAAAATCAGGTCAAGGAGGTCATCGTCCGGGGTGATGCCAGCGGCGTCAGCGTCGGTCAGGCCCTGAGCGAACTCCAGGAGGCCCTGGCCAAGGTGAACCTGCCGGTGGGGTATGAGATCTCCTTCGGCGGCCAGGCCCAGATGATGGCGGAAATGCAGCGGTCTCTGGTCTTCATCCTCGGCTTTGCCCTCTTCTTTGCCTTCGTGGTCCTGGCGGTGCAGTTCAACAGTTTGCGGCTGCCGGTGGTCATCCTCCTGAATGTGCCCTTTTGTCTGGCCGGGATGGTCTATGCACTGCTTATCTTCGGTTTGCCCCTCGGGGCCACGGTCATCATCGGGGTTCTCATCGTCGTGGCCGCCACAGTCAACGAAGGCGTGCTTCTGATTACCTTTGCCGAGGATTTACGGCGGGAAAAACAGTTATCCGCCAGCGAGGCGGTCGTCCAGGCGGCCCGCGTCCGCCTGCGGCCCCGGCTGATGATCGCCCTGGCGGTGATCTTCGGCTTCATCCCCCTGGCCCTGAACCTGGAGGAAGGCGGCGAAATGCTGCAGCCCATGGCCGCCGCCGCCATCGGTGGCCTGGGGTTGGGAGTGTTCGTGGCGTTGTTCCTCTGCCCCATCCTTTACATTCTGTTCACCCGGGTAAAACAGCCGGTGGCCGCGACCGAGGCCTTGCCCCAAACGGCCCCGGCCGGGAGGTAAGCGTGCTCTGGCGACCTTCCTATCTCGGGATTTTTCTGGTGACCGCCTGTCTCTGGCTGGGTTGGCCAAGCCAGGCCCCGGCCCAGCAGGCCAAAGGTCCCTGGGGCGGCTGGGGGCCGGGCAGCCGCCATGCCGCCGCCTGCTCTCCTCAGACCCAGGAGACGGTGGTCGGTACGGTGGCGGCGGTGGAGCGCTTCAGCAGCGGCAAGGGCATGTCCACCGGGGTGAGGCTCAGCCTCCAGACCGAGACCGAGACCCTGCCGGTTATCCTCGGGCCGGCCTGGTACGTGGACGCCCAGCCCCTAAAACTGGCAGCCGGCGACCGCCTGACCATCACCGGCTGCCGCAGTATCGCTGGCGGGCCGCTGGTCTTCATTGCCAATCAGGTCAAAAAGGGCGACCAGATCCTGCCGCTCCGGCAAGCCGACGGCCGCCCCCTGTGGGCCGGGCAGCAATGGCGGGGACGACGGTAGCGATCCATGGGGGTTCCCTTGCGGGCAGGGGCCAGAGGGTCTAACGCCCGACCCCGCGCCAGCCGCGTGCCTCCCCCAATTCCAATGAGAGGTTGATGAGCAGTTTTCTCTTCAGGCCGGCTTTCTGCCCACCCAGGGGCTTTTTTCCCACCATCAGCAGCCTCCTCGTGCTGCTCCTGTGCCTGGCCACAGCCGCCCCGGCGGCGCTGCGTCCTCCCCGGGACCTGCCGGAGTATCGCCTGCAGGTCAGTGTCGATCCCGTGGCCGGGACGATCCAGGGGCAGGCCCGGATCACGGCTCCCGCCGGGGGCCAACTCCGCCTCGATCCCGGGGCCTTAAACATCCACCAGATCAGCTCCCGCGGCCGCTTCCTCAAACCCAACCCCCGGGCCGCTGGCCTGCTGGTCCTCCCCTCTCCCGTGGAGATCACCTACACCCTGGACGTCGGCAAGACCGAGGACAACTTTGTCAATGCCGCCGAAGTCGTGCTCCTGGGTTTGTGGTATCCGGTCCTGGAAGGGTTTTGCCGCTTCCAGGTCACCGTCCGAGTCCCCGCCGGCTATCTGGCCGTCTCCGAGGCCGAGGCGTTCTCCCGCCGCGACCTCGGCGAACAGCAGGAGTTCATCTTTCACTTTCCCCATCCCCTCCACGAGACGGACGGCGTCAACCTGGCCGTCTCCAACCGTTGGCGCACCTCGGAGGACTCCTACAATGACGTCACCCTCGTGACCTACCTTTCCCCGGAGTTGGCCCACCTGGCGCCCCTCTATCTGGCCAGGGCCAAAAGCACCCTGGCCAAGTACGAAAAACTCCTGGCGCCCTTTCCCTACCGCCGCCTGGCCCTGGTCAGCAACAGCCACGAAGTGACCCAGGCCTTCCCCACCTTTATTCTTATGGCCCGCCTGGATTTTCAAGACGACGATCTGGATCGGACGCCATTAGACCACGAAATCCTGCACCAGTGGTTCGGCTGCGGCGTCTCCGGTGACCTTAGCCAGGGCAACTGGTTCGAGGGCCTGACCATCTATCTGGCCGACCACCTGCTGATGGAAGAAAAGGGCCAGGGCTGGCAGTGCCGGCGGCGCATTCTGGCCGGATTCCAGAACTACATGCAGAGCCAGCGGGAATTCCCGCTCCGGGATTTTACCGAACGACTGGACAAACACTCCCGGGTCATCGGCTATGGCAAAGGCGCCCTGGTCTTTCATATGCTGCGCCGCCAGGTGGGCGAGGTGGCTTTTTTCCGGGCGCTGCGCCTCTTCTGGCAGAAAAATATCCATACCTGCGCCTCCTGGGCGGACCTGCAGCGGGCCTTTGCCCAGGTCTCGGGCCAAAATCTCGCCTGGTTCTTCCGCCAATGGGTAGATGACACCGGCCAACCGGAGATAACGCTGGCCAAGGTCAAGGTCAAAAAGGCCGACGGCCGTTATCATATGGAGCTGGAGCTGCGCCAGCGGGGCAACACCAAGCAGTTGCGGCTGCCGGTGACCGTCTCTGGGGAGGAGAGCAGCCGCATCTTTACCGTGGCCTTGGCGGCCAGGAGCCGCAAGGTCGCACTTTCTCTGGATTTTCCGCCCACCGAGGTGGTCATTGACGAGCAGTACGATACCTTCCGGCGGCTGTCGGAGCGGGAGAACCCGCCCACCCTGGAGCGGCTCATTACCGGCCCCCTCACCGTCACCTTACCTCCGGAACCGACCGATGCACACCGTCGGCTGGTAGAAACCCTGCAGAAAAAGGGGGTTGCCTTTACCCTCCGGCCGTATCGGTCGCAAGCCGAGGCCACGGCGACTCTGCCGGCTACCTCACTGCTCATCCTCGGTCAGGAACACCCCTGGGTATCCCAACTCTTCGAGGAGGTCCCCCTGCCGCCGACGGGTCTGAGCGCGATGATCCGGCCCCACCCACAGGGGCCGGGCGCCCTGGTGGGCCTGATCCATTGCGCCCCTGGCGAGGATCCGGAAACTGCCCTGCAGGAAATCTTGGCATTTCCTTTTTCTAGCGATTATTCTGTCGTTGGTGGGCGGCTGCGGTCCCGGCGTCTTCTGACCAGTGAGCAAGGCATCCACCAGGCAATTGCTTCGCAGACGCAAGAATTACCTTGAGGAGAAATCGTATGGCAACAGGAAAGGTAAACGTTTTTGTCGCAGTCGCGCTCTTTTTCTCGCTTCTGGCCACGGCCAGCCTGGGCCTTTGGCTGGCTTTAGGCCTGCCGGCTGGGTTGGGGGGCGAGGCGGCTCCTGCCATGAACCTTTTGGGGCTAACCCTGCCGCTCCAGGACTGGCTTACCGTCTTTCTGTCTCTGAGCCTGATCAGTGTTGTCCTGATGGCCGTCCACCTTATCCTCAATTGGCCGGCCCTCACGGCAGTCTATGCGGCTATGGTGCCCAACGCCACCGTTCGGGGTCTGCTGGCTGGCTTAACTGCCCTTGTTGCTCTTCTCCTGGTCTGCCTCCCGTGGCTGGCAATACCAGGTCCAGCGCCGGTTCAGACCATGTCGAGCGGCACCACCGAGGCACCGCTCGCCACTGCTACTCCTGCCATAGAGCCGGCCACCCCGCTGATCGTGCTTCCGGCCAGACCCGGCCTGAAGTCAACTCAGGCCTCCCGGCGTCAGACCCAGCGGCGCATCCATGTTCGGACGGCGGCGCCTTATCACCGCGTCAAAATGGTCCAGAGGCCTTATCAGGGCAGTTATACCTGGGGCAAGGCTCCCAGAAAGGGATGCAGACGCAACTGGTATGCTTCTCGGCGGGGAACAATCCGCTATTTTTAGCCGCGCATGGCGGCATTCCTTGCTTAGGTCATTTTTTCCCCAAAAAGCGGAGCCTTGGGACAAAGGTGTGAAAGCAGAGGGAGTCGCCCCCTTACAGCCAAAACTCCGGATAGCGGCGGGTGGGAGCCAGGTTATTGATAATTTAGGCGATGAGCAACATGATCAGGGCGCCGGAGGCGACGGGTAACAGGACATAGAGATAGCCCAGTTGCTGGATCTTGGGACCGCTGATCACTGCAATCAAGGCGGAGGCACCATGGGAGATTGGGGGGGTTGGGAATTTTCTGCCTCGCGGCCAAAAGGTCGGCTGCCGAGAGCTCCATGTCCAGCTCGGGCCTTTGTCTGACGCTCGCCCTGCCGGTCGTAGCACGTGCCCTTCATAATCAGGGATCCGCGTCTGAAGTCAGTCCAGCCCCGATAGCCAAGAAGTAACCCTGGGTTGTTCAACCTCCTGCTGCTCCTGCTCAATAACCCCTTTCAGGACCACCGCATTGTTGCTTTCCGGCTCGCAGGCCTGAAAAAGGAGCGTCAACCGCCCAAGCCGGGCTTGTTCAGCCAGGTCCCGGCCCAGGCTGTTTCCGGGTACAGCGTCTTCCCCAGGAGTGCGCCTGAAATGCCGGCCAACACTAGGGAGCGGCGGCAAACCAGTGCCGGCGTCCTGGACTCTCTGCCCAGTCCTTGCGCCCACCGGACAGGCGCGGCCTCCGGCTGCAGACCCTGGCGGCCAGAGGCACTCCACCACCAGGAGCTCACCATTAAGCGCGTCGGGCAGATCTAAACTAGCTAAAGCTCAGCAGCGGCGGTTACTCCTCCCATTGTATGCAGGACACCGGACAGGTATCAATGGCTTCCTGGATCAGGTCTTCGGGGCCACCTTCAGGTTTGATGACTTTGGCCTTTTCCTCGCCTTCCGCCAACTCGAAGACCTCCGGGCAGATCTCCGTACAGGAACCACAGCCGATACATTCATCTGTGTCAATGACAACGGTTCTGCTCATATCCTTTCCCTCCTTGATTCTTAGAATTTTCTCTGACAGCATCAGATGGGCGGGGCGATGGTGACCAGCAGCCGGACGTGGCTGCTGGCCCGGAAGCCATGAGGCTCGGCAATATCCGAGATGACCACGTCTCCCTGCCGGCCGGGAAAGGAAGTGCCATCTTTCCCCAGGAATTCGCCACTGCCCTCCACAATTACCAGGCTGAGCTGCCCTTCAATGTCGTGGGAGTGGACCGGCAGCTCCTGGCCGGGCTTAAAATTGAAATTAAGGATCTTAAAGTACGGTGAGTCGTGCACCAGGAGCTTTTTCAGCCCTTTGTCGGCAAAATCATTGGCTTCAAAGAGATTAATCTGCTTCATGATTCTTCTCCGGTGGCTCTAGCCGGCCATGCCTGCGGACACGCCGGGCAGCCAGGCTCTGCCCGGCCGACACAACTGCTTTGCTAATCGCCGCCTTGCCTCTTAGTCATTGATAATGACCGCCAACTCCACCATTCCTATTGTGGCCAGGGCCAACGGCAGCGATGCGAGTCGTGGCGTTAGCCCAAGCAGTCGGCAGAGCTTAGCGATAAAGATCCGCTTTTGGCTCATGCCGTTTTTTCCGGGCTGCGGTCGCCCGGGTATAAAGGCGCATGAGGGTAACGTCCGCCCCTTGGATAAGGCCGCGGTCATAGGCGATGTGGAGGATGACTTCCCGGAAAGCCTGTTGGGCCAGGTGTGGGGCAACCTGGCGGTAATACTGCTCCAGGAGGGCGGCCGTCTCCAGGTTATGATGGCGCAGGCGGTGGCCCGGCCCGGTGTAGCGTTTGGCCGCGGCATCCATCAGGATATGGACCTCCGTCAGAGGTTCCAGACCCAGCAGGTAGCGGGTCGCGGCCACGTGTTCCCGCAGGCCGGACCGGTCTTTGCGGATCAGTCCTTTTTTTGCAGGCCCTCCTCGGCACTGTCGAAGAGTTCCTGAATCTCCTGTTCGCCAAACCGCTCCTGCAGCATGGCAAACTTATTCAGCACCCGGGAGTAGGTGTCCGCCCACACCTTCCACTTCTCGTTTATCGTCCTTACTTCGACCCCGGCCTTTTCTTCTTTTGCCATCTGAATCAGGGAGGTCATTTCCTTCTCCCCGATGAGGTTGGTGGGCTTGAGATTGATCAGGGCCTGGATATCCCTCTCCATGATCTCCTTCAGGGTCTGGCTCCGCAAAATCACGGTTCTCAGCGTATCTTCCTGCATGCTCATCCTCATCTCCCCGGGAAGTGCTCAAATAGGTGGCGCTCTGCCAGACAAAGGTCGGCAACGTGGGGATCTGCCAGGGCAACGTCCGCCACGCTTGGCTGAGCCAACGGTATGGGGTCAGTTTGACGTCCACATAGATGGACTTCTTCATGGCCTGCATCATTCTTATACCTTACCCGACTCTGAAAATTTTGGCATTAAAAAATTGCCGGTGGCTTCTTTTTCAGTTACCTGTATCAGGTAACGGATTTGAAGGATCTAAAACCTGCGTAAATTTCATAAGGTTAGAGTCGGCTTGCTGGTGTCCGGGGGCAGGGTTCTTTCTGCTTCATGGGGAGAGGAACTGACGGCAGGCTTGGGGTCCGGCCACAATGGCCGTTGTCAGAAACTTAGTCCCCATAATCGGGAGCCCCCTGAAAAGATGGCCTCTGACGTCGGCAGAAACGGAACGCGGCTAGCGGCCCTTTGGTCCTCGCCCGCCAGCAACTTGCCCAGGCCCCTCTAACAGATCATGTCTTTCGGATTCAAGGTCACTCCTCGGTGCAGGGCACCCATCCTCCCGTTAAGATAGGTGATTTTACTTTTTCACCGAGGGGGTGACATTTTCGTGGCAGTGAGGGGATGCCATAATCATATGGCAATCACAAGATTCGCAGAGCATCTTGACAAGCCCCGGCTAACCTGATACATAAAAACGCTACAAGCGATCCATACCTTTTTAGGGCCGTTAGCTCAATTGGTAGAGCAACTGACTCTTAATCAGTAGGTTCGGGGTTCGATCCCCTGACGGCCCACCAAGAAAATCAAGGGGTTAGGTTTTGCGGCCTAACCCCTGCGTCATTTTTTGCCATAATTTTGCCATAATTGGCTTCCCCCTCCGATTTACCCTCGTTGCCGAGACCAACCTGAAGAATATCATTGAGAAACTAATATTTTTATTATTAATTTTCTATATATATTTCTCATAATCTATAGATAGCATCTCGGTATGCCGGTGCCCCACATCTGGTTGACCTCAATGGTGGTGATGGTGCCGTCGTGAGCTTTCGGTCCAGGGGAGCTGCCCCGGCGCCAGCAGCTGGCTTTCTCGCAGCAGACACAAAATCCGTCGTTTCGAGGTCCTGACCTCGGAATTTTCTTCTGGAGCAGCTCGTTCTCCATGGTCACTTCCCCCAGCTTTTGCTGGAGCCGGGCGATTTCCAGGTCCCGGCCATCTTGGGGGTGTTTTTTCAAGGCGGCCTGCCCGGACGGGAGAAATTGCTCCCGCCTATTTGACCGTCGAGCGGCGGTTAGCCCCACTTCCCGGGAAAGTAACTCCAGGCTTTCTCCCCGCACAAGGCGCAGGACAATTTCGGCCTGGCGCCGGGCCGAAAGCGCTGGGAGCCTTTGTTCATCATGCCAGAGTCATCTCCGGTCGCCCGCCGGGCTCCTGCTGATGCCCCTGGTTCCTTGTCACCATATTGAGCCATGGCAACACCTCCTGGGATATCCTCTTTTACCCTCTTCGGTCTCCAAAAGAATTGCAGACCAAACCAGTTTTCACAAGCGCTAACCATCAACCGACCATGCGTCACTGGCGCCTGGCCGCGGTTGACAAGGTACCGGCAGTGCCATATCATGGTCAGAGCGGATTTGGCACCTTTTCCCTTTCTGGTGAGCGATCATGGGGTTGCTGCAATCTTTTCACACCGGTTTGGTAGGCCTGGTCTCCGGACTAAAAATGCTCCTGGAATTTATTTCCGTTCTGTGTGTCTGTCTGGGCCTGCTTACTTCCCTGACGTTGGCAGGGGGCTTTTGGCGGCGCTCAGGCCGTCTTCTGCCCAATTTGGCGAGCGTCAGGTTGCAGTTCGGTTCCTGGCTGGCATTGGCCCTGGAATTCCAGTTGGGCGCCGATATTATCGCCACCACCATCAACCCGACCCTGCAGTCCTTGGGTGAACTGGGACTGCTGGCCGTGATCCGTACTTTTCTCAACTATTTTCTGCAGAAAGAACTGGCGGAGCAGGAACGGGTGATCCGGGAAGCTTTAGAAAGCAAGGTAAAAGGGGAATAGCTGCCAGAGCAGAAAAACCCAAGGCCGACTGATAGAAGGCTAGAAGAGGTTGAGGGTCAGAGAAGGGAGGGAAGAGGGCAGGCTAACCGGTTCGGGTTTGTCTTGCGCCTCTTCCCTTTTTTGGTTCACAGCCGGATGGCCCTTGGCCTAGAGGCCCACCTCAGCCAGGTCCGGCCCCAGATAAATCCGTTCGTTTTCCGCCAAAATCCCGAGCGACAGGCAGATGAGGGTCCAGAGGTGCACGGTGCGATAGCCGGCGCCGTAATGTTCGCCCAGCTCATGGATCTGGGCATGGCAGTTGTGGCAGGGGGTGATGCAATAGGACGCCCCGGTGGCCACGATCTGGTCGTTTTTGAAGCGGCCGTAGGCCAGGCGTTCTTCCCGATAGGGGGCCTGCAGGGCGCCGCCGCCGCCGCCACAGCAGTAATTGTTCAGGCGGTTGGGAACCATATCAATGAAGTTTTCATCGCCCACCAGGGTGCGGCAGACAAAGCGCAGGTCTTCGGCCCAGACGTTGCCGTAGGATTTGCGCACAATGTTGCAGGGGTCCTGACAGGTAAATTTCACCTTCAGGTTTTTGTTCCAGTCAGAGTTGACCTTGAGTTTGCCTTCCCGGATCCATTTGGCATAGAGGCTGACGATGGGCACCAGTTCGAACTTGTGGGGGATTTGAAAGCGCTGCAGGCCCTCCCAGAGGGAGTAGGTGACGTGGCCGCACTCGGTGCTGATGTAGTAGCGGCAGCCCAGGTCGTCGGCCTGCTTGGCGGTCTGGCTGGTGACTTTCTTCCAGGACTCGTCATCGGCCAGGAACATGCAATAGTTTTCGCCACCCCAACCGATGCTGCCATAGGTCCAGTCGGCCCCGACGATATGCAGGATCTTCCACAGGGGGACCATTTCCTCCGGTTCAGTGACCGGTTCCCGGGAGTTCTGGTTGAGGAAAAACATGGCGCCTTGTTTATCAATGGGCGCCTCCATATCGGCGAAACGGGGATCGGCCTCCCGCACTTCGGCCAGGACGTCCTCCACGACGAATTGAAATTCCTCTTCCGGGGTGCCCATGGCGCTGCCGCTGGCATTGCGCAGGGCCTCGTCGCAGGACCGCAGGATGCCTCGGGGCCGCTGTTCCCGGGGCCAGCTGGCCCGGGCCTCATAGACCAGGGCCGGGATGTTGATATTCATGGGGCAGGCATGCATACAGCGTTTGCACATGGTGCACATCCAGACCCAGGGGGTGGTGGTGACTTCTTCATCCATGCCCAGGAAGGCCATGCGCAGGAACTTCCGGGGGTCCAGGCCTTCCAGGCCGGTGGCCGGGCAGCCCGCGGCGCAGGTGCCGCAGGTCAGACAGGCGTTCAGATTGCCGCCATCCGGCAGCATCTCCATGACCCGCTCCCGGAAGGATTTGCCGGGTGCGTGCTTCAATTCTAAAATTCTTCCTGACATTTTTTCCTATGCCTCCAATTTCTCGCCCTGTGGCGCAGCAAAAAGACAGGGTTGGGGGCCAGTCTCCTGGCTCCCTCCCTCAGATCACTTTTTCAACCAGTCATCAGGCAGCCGCGGCCGCCTGGGGCTGGGCCGCCTTTTTCTTCAGCGGCCCCAACTGCCGGATCCGTTCCGTAAATTCGGTGCAGCACTGGGCAAACTGCGGCCCCATACCCGAGGAATTATAAAACATCTCCACCCGGGCTGGATCGATGCCGATGCTTGCCAGGATCTGTTTGGCCCGCTTCACCCGAGTCGTGGCAAAATAGTTCCCTTCCAGGTAATGGCAGTCCCCCAACAGGCAGCCGGACAGAAAGACGCCGTCGGCCCCCACCTCAAAGGCCTTGAGGATATGGTTGATGTCCACCCGGCCGGTGCAGGGCACCTTCAGGATGTGGACATTAGTAGGATACTGCATCCGCATGGAGCCGGCCAGGTCGGCGGCGGCATAGGAACACCATTGACAGCAGAAACAGAGAATCTTCGGTTCAAAGCGTTCGGTCATACCGGTCCTCCTTCGGTACCATAAAAAAAGTTTGTCTGATCTGAGCCCGGCGGCCGGTGGCCCGATTGCCCACCTGCTGCAGAAACATGTTACAGGCCATGGCCAGAGCCGCCGTTTCGGTTAACTCAAAAATATCAAGGCAGAGCCACTTGTCCGTATCGAGGGGAATGGCTCGGGACTCCCGCAGGCAAAATAAGGCGACAATCTCTTGCAATCTAACGGCCCTGGCCAGCATCAGGAGGCCACCTCCCGGCTGGCTGACGCCGTTTGGCCGGCCGACGCCACCCTGCCCCGACGGCGGGGCGCGAGGGGCCCCAACTGCCGCAGGCGTTCGGTAAATTCCCGGCAGCATTGGGCAAACTGCGGGCCCATGCCGGCCGAGTTGAAGTAGAGCTCCACCCGTTCAGGCGCCAGACCGATCCCCTGCAAAATTTCCTTAACCCGCCGGATGCGGCTTATGGCCCACAGGTTGCCCGACATATAGTGGCAGTCGCCGGGCAGGCAGCCCGATACCATGACTCCATCGGCCCCATATTCCAAAGCCTGGAGCACATGCAGGATATCCACCCGGCCGGTGCAGGGCACCTTGATAATATGGATGTTGGTGGGATACTGCAGCCGCATGGACCCGGCCAGATCGGCGGCGGCATAGGAACACCACTGGCAGCAAAAAACCATAATTTTCGGTTCAAAGGGTGCGTCCACTACCAGACCTCAAGAGGGGCCAGCCCGTGTCGGCCATAACCGGCACAGACCAGGGAGGTGATCAGCAAACCGGCTGTTTGGGGAGAGACGGGCAACGCCAATAATTTGAAAAATAGGGCGATGTCCTGTCTGCCGCCCGGAGGCGAGAAGGCTGCGTCCCTGAGGGATGAACTGAGCCGGACTGAAAGAGGGAAAACCTTGTTGCGGAGAAGCGAACTGCGGCGAGGGTATTCTTCGGCCTGGCCCCGTCCCTACCAAACCCGGGTAGATTGCTGTTGCCAGCGTCAGGTAAAGCCGAAAAATACTGCCATGGCGGGTGTCCCAAAAGAAATTCTATTCTAAACCAGCATCATTATATAGTTACCTGCATCTATCTGTCAAATCGAAAAAACCGATGATCAAAACCATGCTGCGGGTCTGTCGGCTTTGGCCGGACCACCTCACCCGGATTGGTTCAGGATTACGACTTGCCGGCCCAGACCAGATGGCGGCGAACCCCTTGCCCCGGTTGCCAGAGGCGCCCCCCATTGTCTGTCTTCACGGACGGGTTTCCAAAAGATAAGCGGCGTTCTCAGAGTCCCCTGACAGAGCCACCTGCTCCTGACGTCGGACAAAGTATTCCCGGACAATGGGCAGGGCCATGTGTAGAGCTGCTTCCTCCCGCAGTTCCAGGACCCACCAGTCGCACAACGGTAAGGCGCTGAGGAGATCCAGACGGTTTTGAATGTCTTCCAGGCGCTGTGGCGGCAGGTGACCGGCCTCGGTTTCCACATGGTAGACATGGGCGTTGCAGAAACGCTCGGGCTGGGGCTGGATAAAATCTTCCACGGCAAATTGTTGACTCACCACCGCCGGGCAGACCACCGCATGGCCGATGTCCAACGTGGCCCAAGCCCCGGATTTGCGCAGCAGTTTCTCGTAGAGGTCCGGTCGGCTGGTCCACCCCCAGGCCAGGTTTTCCAGGCAGAGGCGGAGCCGGGCGTTGCGGGCAAACTGCACCAGGTCCCGAAGTCTGGCCAGAGTCCGTTCCCACCCTAAATCGGTGGTGGAATCCCGCCCCAAGCCGATATGGATGGTGAGGAAACGACCGCCCACGGCGGCGACCAGCCGGCAGGTAGCCTGCAACAGGCGCCGGGCCCGGTCCGCCATGGCCGGGTCGTCATCCCCCAGATCTATCTGGGCAAAGGCACCATGGTAGCGCACTTCCAGGGGATGCAGGGCCTGCCGAATCTGCTGCAGCTCCCGAGCCGAGGCCGGGTGCAGGGGAAAGTCGGGGTCCGCAAAGGTCCAGTCCACCCCGGCAAAACCGTGGTCTCGGGCAAATTCACGCAATTTAATAACATCGTTAATGAAATTACAGCAGGCCAGCTTGGGGAGGTTCATAACGGCTCTCGGGGCTCCGGTGGCAGAGTTTGGATCAGGGTCTGGAGATCGGCCAGCAAGGCCTTAAGATCCAGGCGGTATTTGCGGGCCACGTCCTCCAGGGTGTCAAAGAGGGCCTGGCAGCGCAGACAGACCCCGGCCTGACTTTCATAAGCCCGAAAGACGGTTTCACTGGCCCGCCAGCGATACATAATCTCCAGCAGGGTCATCTGCGGAGTCAATACATTATCATCGGGACAAGAGGTATTATCCATGGATCGGTTCTGCCTGGGCCAGGACGTCGGCCACGGCCCTGGGTATGTGTGCAATAATCGCCGCCACCTGCGTAGCCGGGTTTGGGTTAGCCAACCAACCTGCCAGGCGGTTGGCCCGGGCGGCGACCACCGCCGCGGTGGGGATGTCGTAGCCCGCGGTGATCAGGGCGGCGGCAATGCCGGTAACGGTGTCGCCGGTGCCGCCGATGGGCTCCAGAGCTTCCACCCTGGGCTCGCTGACTGTGGCCAGTATCCCTTGACGGCAGGCAATATAGTCGGTCTTTCCCTTCACCAACAGATACGTGGCGGCATTGTCAAAGGCATAGGCCCGCTGGATCAGGTCCGGGGCCAGATTCTCTTCCTGCAGGATAAAGCCCCGGGTGTAAAAAGGATGGGGCGCCCTTTCATCGGCCAAAAAAGCCAGCTCGCCGATATCCGGGGTAAACAGGTCATACGCCGGGGCCTGGCCGCTCATCTTGGCCACATACATATAGCCGGCATCGGCAATCAGCAGGGGGCGGGAGGCCATGGCCTCAATGGCAAACAGAACCCGGTTGTGCCAATCCACATCGGGCTGCAGGTAATGAAAACACAACGTTTGATGCTGCCGTTGGGGCAGCTCCTTTTCCAGAAAGGCATAGAGCTGCCGGCTGCCGTCCCCCAGGCCGAGGTCGCCGGCCAGATAGGCGACGGGCGGCGGCTGCCCCAAAGTCCTGGCGGTTACGCAGGCTGCCGCCAGCAGGGCCGGCGTGCCCCGGTGGATGGGGCAGGACTGGCCAACGATGAGCAGCCGGTCGCCGGTCAGCACGGCCGTCCCCGCCACCAGAGGAAAGGCCTGGTCCGGTACTGTGCCGATTACGGCAAGCACCGGCGCTGCATCTCCTCATAGGCCAACTGCAGGGCGTAGCCGCACAGGGTATGGCCCAGATCCTTGGGGGCCGGGGCCGTCGCCAGGTTCTGGCCCACCAGGGCCCTGGCCAGATAGGGCACATCCGGACAGCCCCCGCCGGAGACATTGACGATCTCACCGCTGGCCTTGTGGACGGTCAATTTCATGTTGGCCGCCCGGACCATGAGATAATCGCCGAAATCCCTGGTCTGAAAAAGGCTGATAGGCTGCAGCAGCGGGCTGTTGACCGGAACGATCTCCAGGGGCATCAGCTTCTGGTCTGCCAGGACCCGCAGGACCCGCAGCTTCTCCACCAGCGGGAACTCAATGACCAGATCGCAGCCCCGCTGAATCTCCGGCGGCGGCCCCATGACCCGGACCTGCCAACCGGCCTCTTTGAGGACCTTTTCGGCCCGAATCACTTCGCTGGTATTCTCAAACACCAGGATGCCGGCCCCCATCCCGCCGGACTCCGGCGCCGCCGCGACCGGGGCCGGTTGCCGTCGAAAGATATCCCGCCAACCCACCGTTAACCTTTCCGCAACCTGATCTGGTAGGAACCCTCCTGCTCTACCACCCCGGCTGCCTGCCACCCCTGGCTGGCCGCGGCCCGCAGGACGTTCTCTTTGGAGGTGTCCGTATCCACCAGAACCGTTAATTCACCTGTCGTCAATTTTTTCATAGCTTCCAGGGACAGGAGCACCGGTTGCGGGCAGGACAGGCCCCGGGCGTCCACAGTTTCACTCATGGGGGAACCTCCTTTTTACCTTAAGCCTTCTGCCGCATGGTAAAGCCAATGCCCAGGCAGACAATGAGGCCGATGATGGTGGCCGCGATGCCATATTCACCCACGCCTTTGGGGGAGCTGGCCAACTGGAAGTTGTGGGCGAAGCCGGCGCCGACGATCATGCCCAGGACAAAGACCGCAGCGTCGCCGTCACCCTCCCCGGCCAGAAAGATCTGACGCCCGGGGCAGCCGCCGGCCAGGGCAAAGGCCAGACCCGCCAACAACATGCCGCCGAAATTCCAGAGCTCCATGGTATGAGCCACCGGCTGATTTTCAAAGCCCGGCTTGAATTGCCCTAATATCAGGTTAGTAATAAAGGCGGCCGCCAACAGGGCCACAATGCCCGAAAAGAGATGGATCTGACGGAAGAGGATCAGGTCCCGGAAGGCCCCCATGGTGCAGAAACGGCTACGCTGGCAGATGAAGCCCACCACCAGCCCCAGGGCCAGCGAAATGAACAGCGGCGCGTGCTGGGAACCCGGTCCTTTGACGCTATAGAAGAGGATGCCGCTCTGGCCCTGGTCAGGGATTTGCGGAAAGATCAACATGAGGATTAAAAAACCCAACATGGTCAGGGGCAGGAGCCAACCTACTGAGGCATAGGTCGCCTGGGTGCGGCCCAGATTGTAGCCGGCCTTGAAAAACAGGGTGCCGATATAAATCCCGGCCACCAACCCCAACAGGCCGAAGATGGCGTTGCCATCGCCGCCGGCCAGGCGGAAGAGGGTCCGCCAGGGGCAGCCCAAAAAGACCAGGGCGCCGATCATGGCAAAGACGCCCAGGAAAAAACGGACCACCGGCGCCGACCCGGCCCGGGGGCGGAACTCCTTGAAGATATAGGCCGCCACCATGGCCCCCAGGGCAAAGCCGATAATCTCCGGGCGAATGTATTGCACCACTGCAGCCCGATGCAGCCCCACACCGCCGGCGATATCCCGGTCAAAACAGGCCACGCAGATGCCCATGTTGCCGGGGTTGCCCAATTTCTGCAACACCGGCGCCAAAATCCCCACCACCGCACCGACAATAATCATGCCGGGGCGTGTGGCGAAAAAATTCCCTCTGGCAGTCATACAGTCTCTCCCCGTCCCAAGTAAGAATTAGTGCGCTTGCTCCTGAAAGATAGTTTCGAGTTTCGAGTTCCGAGATGGTTTCTGGTTTCCGGTTTCCGGTTTCTGGAAAAAACCTTTTTCTTCAGTGGGGCAGGCCTCCGCGCCCGCCCAAGTTAGCCAGAGTCAGTAACCTTGAATTTCATGGTGCGCGGGTGACTTTTTTCACAAATTAAAATTACGCAATAAATTTTATAGTCCCTTTTCCCTCATCCCTTTGCCTCACGGCTCCACCACGATCACTCCCGGCCCCGGCGCCGTTATTTCCCCGACGACGGCAGTGGCCGTCATGCCTTCATCCTGGAAGCGGCGGACAATGGCCGGCGCGGCCGCGGCGGCCACCGCCAGGAGCAGACCGCCATTGGTCTGGGCGTCGCTGAGGAGGTCCAGGAGCAGGGGGTCGACGCCCGGGGTCACCTGCAGGTGGCTCTCGCAGAAACGCCGGTTAGCGAAACTGCCGGCCGGGATGAGTCCCATACCGGCAAATTCCAGGGCCGCCGGCAAGATCGGCACCTGCGCCGCAGAGACGGTCATGGTCACCCGGGAGCCCCTGGCCATCTCCAGGGCATGACCGAAAAAGCCGAAGCCGGTAATATCCGTGGCCGCATGGATGGCGCCGCTGGCCAGGACATCGTCGGGAATGCGGTTCAAGGTGCGCATCAGTTCGGCCGCCTGGGCCTCAACGGCCGGGGACGCCAACCGGCCTTTGCTGGCCGTGGCTAATACTCCCGTGCCCAGGGGTTTGGTCAGGATCAACCGGTCTCCCACCTGGGCGCCGGCGTTGGCCAGGATGCGGTCCGGATGAACGATACCGGTGACCGACAGGCCATATTTCAACTCCTGGTCTTCCACGCTGTGCCCCCCCACCAACAGGGCGCCGGCCTCGTGGATCTTGTCGATGCCGCCCCGCAGGATGGCCGCCAGGTCCTCTTTGGCGACCATCTTCAGGGAGACACAGAGGATATTCATGGCCGTGAGGGGCTTCCCCCCCATGGCATAGACGTCGCTGAGGGCATTGGCCGCGGCGATCTGCCCGAAGAGATACGGATCATTGACGATGGGCGTAAAAAAATCCACCGTCTGGATCAAGGCAATCTCATCACTGAGACGATAGACCCCGGCATCATCGGCGGTCTCCATGCCCACCAAGAGATTGGGATGCTGCTGCCGGGGCAGGGTCGCCAGAATTTCCTCCAAGGCACCGGGAGGAATCTTGGCTGCTCAACCCGCAGCCCGCACCTGGGCCATTAACGGCTGCTGACTGACAGATTTCATCATGTTTCACTGGGCTTGCAACGCCGCTCTGGCGCTGTTCTGCAAATCAAGCTGATGACGTGCGGATGCGGCGGGATGATCGGGAATGGTAAAGCGGGGGCGAGGCAACACGGCTTACTCAGTCCCGGCAGCCGCACGAGGACTGATTCAGGTAAAAGGGTCATTCTGAAACATATTTCGATAAACAAGCATATTTTATTTGTAACTAGGCAGAATCGATTTGTCAAATCGATAAAAACTATAATGATCTATTATTTTATAGAAAAATACCGCAATCTGGCCCAATCTGCCGCAATGGCGCCGCGCCGCATTTTGCTTGCCCCCTGTCTTTTTTTCGGTTAAGCCATAAAAAGCAGGCGGCGGTCCATGGCCGCGCCTGCTGCTGCGATTCCCCCTTCCTGAAAGGACATCAGGCATGTATGCTACCGGTGTGGCCCACGGTCGCTTTCAGTTCTTTCATCTGGATCATTTGCGCTATCTGGAGGCAGCCAAGGCCCGCTGTCGCCATTTGGTTGTGGGGATCACCAATCCCGATCCCACCTTGACCAGGTTTGATCCGGCCGATCCGGGCCGCAGTGCCCCGGAGCGCAATCCCCTGACCTACTACGAGCGCTATCGGGTGGTGCAACATGCCCTCCAGGAGCGGGGTTGGCCGGCCGCCGACTTCTCGCTGGTACCTCTCCCCATCAATTACCCCGATCTCTACCGGTATTATGTGCCCCTGGACGCAGTTTTTTTCTTGACCATTTACGATGACTGGGGGGAGCGCAAGCTGCAGATGTTTCAGTCTTTGGGGCTTACCGTGGAGGTATTATGGCGGCGGCCCCTGGCGGCCAAGGGCTTGACCAGCACCGAGGTGCGCCGGGTAATGGCGGCGGGCGGCGACTGGCGGGGGTTGGTGCCGCCAGGGGCGGCAACGATGCTGGTGCAATTAGGCATCCCGGCGCGCCTGCGGGCTGCGTGAACCGTGAGCCGCCAAAGAGGTTGAAGGGGGCATACCCGATCATGATCGCTGCCCCTTTTGTCGCCCGAACCGGCCATCTGGCCCCTGCCCGCCAAGGAGTCAGCCCATGTTATTGGCAACCATGACCATGCCGCAGGTGGAAGCGGCGCTGCAGCAAACCCGGACCGTGATCATCCCCTGTGGTTCGGTGGAAGAGCACGGCCCGCACCTGCCCCTGAACACCGACCTGCTCCACGCCGAGGAAGTGGCCCAGAGGGCCGCGGCCCGCCGGGCGGTCCTGGTGGCACCGCCCCTGCCGTATGGCCACTGCCGCTCCACCAGTGACCATCCCGGCACCATCAGTATCTCGGCCGCGGCGGTGCGCCTCCTGGCCTGGGATGTGGCTACGTCCCTCTATCGTATGGGCTGCCGCCAGATTCTTTTCCTCACCGGCCATGCCGGCGGCACTCATCTGGCTGCCCTCATAGAGGCCGGCGAGCAGCTCTTAGCAGCCTTCCCCGATGTCAGCGTGGCGGTGGTCAACGTCCTGGACCTCCTCCGGGAGGCCCTGCGCCAGGACCCTACCCTGGTCCAGACTCCCGGTGACGCCCACGCCGGCGAAGTGGAGACCGCCCTGGTCCTGGCCATCCAACCGGAACTGGTGCAGGGCACTGCTCCGGCGGAATGGCCGGCCTTCCCCAAATACATCCTGACCCGGCAGAAACGGCGTTATTGGCCGGGCGGCGTCTGGGGTGACCCTGGTTCGGCCACGGCGGCGCAGGGCTTGAAAATTCTGGAGGCAGAGGTGCAGGAGCTCCTCCGCGTCATGCAACAGCTGGAAAATATTTCAGATTAGGCTTTTTTTGAAAAATCGCGCCAGCAAATATAACTATTGAAAATTACTAATGATTAAATATTGCCCCAAAATCATCTTTTGGTTGACAAACGCTTAGCGGTTGGCCTATAACTAATCCACATATATGGCGAGGCTCGACATAACTGGGAGGCGTACCTTCTATGATTCAAAAAACGGTAGAAGAGCTGGCCGCGCAGATTTTATCACTGGATGAAGAAGATCTGGCGAGTCAATTAACCCACTACAAGGAAATCATGGAAGATTTTCATCCCACCCCGGAATGGGAAAAAGCCGTTATCGCCTTCTTTTTGATCAGTGGCATCCGGGTCAAGAATAATCTCCTGCACGCCCAAGTCCACCGGAAAAACCTGCACCATCTCCGTCAGTCAGACTGCTCCCGCATCCGAGCCAATTTGCGAGTTGTGAGGTAGCGGCGCCGCCCGGCTAAAGGAGAGAAGGCTTTAACGTGAGGTCGCACCGCTGGCGGTTCGACTGCGGCGCCGTTCTTTACCCTTAAAATGCAGCCGGATGGGGGCGTATGGCAGGTCCAGGCGCTCCCGCAACTGGTTGCTCAGGTAGCGCCGGTAGGATTCCGGCACCGCTCCCGGAATATTGGTGAAGATGATAAAGGTGGGCGGCCGGATGTTGGCCTGGGTGATGTAGTAGAATTTGACGCTTTGGTGGCGGAAGCGGGGCGGCGGCTGGACGTTAACAATTTCCGTAAAGATGCGGTTCAATTCCCCGGTCCCGGCCCGGAATTGCCATTGGGCGGCAATCTTCTCAATAAGGGGAAAGACTTTGGCCACCTGATAACCGGTTGCTACCGACAGAGGCAACAACGGGGCATAGGGCATCAGCCGTAAGTTAGTATGCAGCCATTCTAAGGTATGTTGCTTGTCCTTTTCCGAGCCTGTTAATAAATCCCATTTATTCAATCCGATAAGACAGCCCTTGCCGGCCTGGGCCACCAGATTTAAAATCCGCAGGTCCTGCTCCGTCAATCCTTCAGAGATATCCACCAGGAAAAGCACGACCTCGGCCCGCGCCAGGGCCCGCAGGGCCTGCCAGACCATCCCCCGTTCCAGGTCCGCCTGGACGCGGCTGCGCCGGCGGATGCCCGCCGTATCAATGAGGACATAGGGGCGTCCTTCCCAGAGGAGGGGCGTGTCCACCGCATCCCGGGTGGTGCCGGGAGCGTCGCTGACCAACAACCGGTCCTCCCCCAGGACCCGATTGATAAAAGAGGATTTCCCCACATTGGGCCGGCCCAGGACTGCCACCCGGATCCCCGCCGGCGGTTCGGCGGCCACAGCCACCGGCGGCAGCTGGCCGGCGATGGCCTCCAACAAAGTTTCGACGCCCAGGCCATGCGCGGCCGATACAGGATAGAGGGGGCTGAAACCGAGTTGATAAAAGGTTGGAACCAGGGCTTCCTGTTTGGGGCCGTCCACTTTGTTGACGACCAGCAGGACCGGTTTCCCGGCCCGGCGCAGGAAGGCGGCCACATCCAGGTCGTCGGCTTGGACGTCCTGGGTGGCGTCCACCAGAAAAAGGATGAGGTCGGCTTCGGCGGCCGCCGCCTCGGCCTGACGACGCACCTCGCGGCTGAGGTCATCGTTCGTGCCCCCGAAACCGCCGGTGTCAATGAGGATAAAGGCATGGTCAGCCCAGGTCACGGGGCTGTAAAGACGGTCCCGGGTCACGCCCGGTTGATCGTCCACCAGGGCCCGGGATTGCCGGGTCAGGCGGTTGAACAGGGTGGATTTCCCTACGTTGGTGCGGCCGATGAGGGCCACGAAGGGTGGCGTCGTCTGCTTCATGGTGTCGGAGTGGTGCAGCGCAATCTCTGCCTCCAATGAACAACTAGTTATTATGAATAAAAAAGCAAATCATATCGATAAACTATCCACTGGCAACTGACAACTATCAACTGGCATCTGACAAAAATCCCCCGGCGCGCTCCCTGGCGGCAGGGGGAAATGGCGGTTGTGGCTGCCTCCCGCCGGCTCGGCTCAGCGTTTTGCTTCCGTTGCCTTGGCGGCGCTTCCCTGGCGCAGCACCTGCACGGCCCGGGCCAATTGGGGATCTTTTTCCAGTTCTGCCGCGGAGATGGGGATGGTCCAGGCCTTATCAGCCAGATCTTCCCCTTTCATGCGCCGTTCCAGGGCTTCCTGGCGCAGGGCTTTGACGGTCTTGCCTTCCGGGATGGCCGGCATCTCCACCAGCAGATCGGGTTGAATACCCTTCTCATTGATTACCCGGCCGGAGGGGGTATAGTAATACGCCGTGGTCAACCGCAGGGCGGAACCGTCTTCCAGGGGCACAATGCTCTGGACCGAACCCTTGCCGAAGGTCTTGGTCCCCACGAGGGTGGCCCGTTTGCGGTCCTGCATGGCGCCGGCGACAATTTCGGAGGCCGAGGCACTGCCCTCATTAATCAGGATGACCAGCGGGATGCTCTTTTCCAGTTCACTGCCGCTGTCTTGGGCATAGAACCGGGTGGTCTGGGTCTTATTCCGACCTTCGGTATAGACGATGAGGCCGGAAGTCAGAAATTCATCGGCGACCTTAACGGCCTGATCCAATAAGCCACCGGGATCATTGCGCAGATCTATGATCAGACCGCGCAGCGGTTTGAATTTGGAATGCAGGTCTTTGATCGCCTGTTGCAGATCATGATCGGTTTTATCCTGAAAGTTGGTGATGCGGATATAGCCGATGCCATCGTCAAAATGGCGCAGCCGCACGCTGCGGATGGGGATGATTTCCCGGACCAGGGTAAAGGTCTTGGGTTTGTCCACATTCTCCCGCATAATGGTCAAGGTCACCGTGGAGCCTTTGGCCCCCCGGATCTTGCGCACCGCGTCCAGCAGGCTCATATTTTTCGTGCTCTGCCCGTCGATCTTGATGATCCGGTCACCGGCCTGCAAACCGGCCCGGTAAGCCGGCGTCCCCTCGATGGGCGACACGACGATGAGGAGGTTGTCTTTCAGGGTGATCTCAATGCCGATGCCGCTGAAACTGCCTTTGGTCTCGATCTGCAGTTCCTTAAACTCTTCCGGAGCCATGAAGGCGGAATGAGAGTCCAGACCGCTGACCATGCCGCGAATAGCTCCGTAGATGAGTTTTTTGATGTCCCGGGGCTCCACATAGTTGTCTTCCACAATACCCAGGGCTTCGGCAAAGACGGCCAGATGTTCCCGGCTTTCTTCGGTCAGGGGGAAGGCGGGCGTGGCCATGGTGCTAAATATTAGGAGCAGCCCGCACAGCAGGCCGAGGATGGCAGAACCGCTGGGGAGGGTGGGCACCCTGGATTTCTCCCCGTTTATCGGGTAATTCCTTGTCATGCTGGCTTTTTCCTCAGATTGCTGGGATAGCGGTTAAGAGAGTTCTTCTGGTAAACCCTGGGAACCGGCCACCTGCTTTTTTTTCAGGGAGCGGCGCAGCGGCGGCTGCGCAGCACCCTGCCGGCGCCAATTCTTCAATTTATTGAGGGCCTGGCCAACCAGAGGATCCTGGCGGATCTCCTGGATATCCGGGATTTTCTTGGCTTTCTCCGGCTTGGCCGGCGTCGTCAGGGGCTGCTCATCCCCATCTTTTTTGGGGCCGGCGATGTCAGGCTCCAGACCTTTCCCCTGGATCAACTGCTCTTTCGGGGTATAACAATAACCGACGCTGACAATAATGGCGGAACCGTCTTTTAACGGAAAGACTTTGGCGACGGCGCAATCACCAAAAGTTTTGTAGCCCATGAGGACGGCGCCGTAATGGGCCTGCAGCGCCCCGGCCAGAATTTCGGCCGCCCGCCCCGTACCCTGATCCACCAGCACCACCAGAGGCAGGCGCTCCTTGAGAACCTGGTAATCTTTCAGGCCGGTATAGGTCTGTTTGCTGCCGTTCTGGCGGCCTTTGACCGCATAAATCAGCTCATTGCCGACAAAAATTGACGCCAGGCGCCGGGCCTCCTCAAACTGCGGGCCAGCGGTATTGCGCAGATCCAGAATAATCCCCCGGGGGGCCGGGCCCTCGCTTTGCATGGCCCTGAGGGCCTGCTGGAGTTCCTGGGCAGACCGTTCCTTGAAATTTCGCAGGCGGATATAATAAAAACCGTCTTCCAGGGCGTAGGAACTGACGCTCTCCACGGTCGGGCGTTCCAAGGTTATCTCCACATCCAGGGGTTTGGCCAGGCCGGTGCGGATAATCTGCAATTTGACCTTGGTACCGGACGGCCCCTGCAACTTTTTGGCGGCCTCCAGAGCCGTCATGGCCCGGGTGGATTGATTATTGATCTTGAGGAGGTGATCGTCGGGGCGCAGACCGGCCTGCCAGGCGGGGCCGCCTTCCAGCGAGGCAATAACGGTGAGCAGGTTGTCCTTAATCGACAGTTCCAGGCCCGCCTCGGCTTCGGCCGGTGCCGTTTTCGTCAATGATTCCTGATATTCGGCGGGGGTGAGGAAGGAGGAATTGGCATCCAGGGACGCCACCAGCCCCCGGATGGCCCCATAAATCAGGTCCCGCTCCTTCTTTTCCGTCACATATTTATTGTCGATCTCATACAGGGCTTCCACCAGGAGACGCAGTTGCGCGTAAGCCTGGGAGGAAACCGCCGGCGCCGGCGCAACCCTGCCGAAAAGACAGAGCGCCAGCAGAACCACCAGGCCGAGGCGGAGCCACCATCGGTTGCCCCGCAGTTGGTTGGCGACTCCCTGATTCTGCGGCTGTATTCTTGGCTTCATGATAAGGCCTACACTCTCGAGATTGGCAAAAATGTTCATACTCTGCCTGGCAGGCTCTCGTGCTCAGCCGGTGCAGTTCAGGCCGCAACGGTCGTACTGCCCCCTGGCATCCTGCTCCGTACCGAACTGGTGCCGCCTGATGGCGGCGGTCGGCACTGGTGCCGAACCGCTTCGAGCTGTCACCGATAGAGGCAATGCCGTCAGTGCATCACGTGGCGGATTATGCTTCCCTGCCAGGCACTTGGCCATCTCTCCCCCGCGGTCCGGGCCGGTCCTGGCGCCTGGGTGGCGGGCTAATTCTTTGCAAATATTTGGTAGCATAATCGGGGAGGTTACGCAAGAGTCTCTGACAGGTAATTGCAAAAACTTTGTTGACAACGGCCTCCGGCACCGTTCAGGCCGCCACCGCCACCATGCCGGCCGGAAAACACCGACTTCGCCACGGCAGCCGCCTCCCCGGCCGCAAAAGGACTTGCCAATGGCAGAAGCAAAGTTATAATAAATATAATAATTATTTCCCTGCGGAAGTGCAAGGCTCACTGGTGGGGCCCCCGGACTTCAAATCCGGTGTATCGTCGCGAGGCGATGGGTGGGTTCGATTCCCATGCACTTCCGCCACCTCCACCGGGGGATAATCATGCCTTGACAAGACGACGGCAGGGACTATATTAATAGTATACCGTCAGCAAGGCGGTGGCCAAGCCCGACGTACTGATGCCATGAAGGCACGAGCGCTACAGGCGCTCTTCTTTCGTGGTTTTTTTTTGCCTGGAGAAGCATTATGCAGGTTGGCTGGGAGA
>Ga0272446_1002039_pt1 | contig 28281 bp, 22 predicted proteins | sample YNPCB0061_FD_194587 | JGI IMG/M metagenome (GOLD analysis project Ga0272446, IMG submission 194587) | Hot spring microbial mat communities from Yellowstone National Park, WY, United States - YNP-CB-006-1 | ecosystem: Environmental > Aquatic > Thermal springs > Hot (42-90C) > Sediment | place...
TGCGTGAGCGTGTCCATGCGGTGACCGGTATAAAACCGGCGGCGATTTGCCGTATGCACCTGGCGCGGGTGTATGGTGCGGGGCGCTGGCCATTGTCGTTGCTGAGTCACAGTGCGCCGGTCACGTTCATCAATGCGCGTGCCCTCGATGTCGGCTGGTTGCCGGGGTTGCTCGATGCGCCGCCTGGCACGGTGTATGTGGCAGATCCCGGTTCTGCACTGATTGGCGGGCCGGTGCTGCTGGGCGCGCGGTTGTCGCCGTCGCTCGCCAGCGCCGTGCTGCCGTATTTGCTGGATCAGCAGGGTAGCGCAGCATTGAGCGAGTTGCGCCGCTTTGGTCGTATCGTTGCAGTTGATGCGCGCCTGCTCGTCTTCCCCTGGGATCTGATCGCGTTGAATGGCGAGCAGGTGGTGCGTGACACGCCCGTTCTGGTTGCGCAGGAGGGTTGGGCGAGCGCTGCCGAGCGAACGCCGGAGCATACCTCGATCGCGGTGACGAACCCGGCACAGGTGTTTCTCCATCGCGATGCGCGGCTGGAACCGCCGCTGGCCCTCGATGCCCGCGATGGCCCGATCGTGATCGACGCGGCGCGGATTGAGCCGTTCTCATTTATTCAAGGGCCGACATATATCGGCGCCGGTTCATTGATCGCCAGCGCTCGCGTGCGCGGCGAGACGAGTATCGGCCCGGTGTGCCGCATCGGTGGCGAGATTGAGGCCAGTATTATCCAGGGCTATAGCAATAAGCACCATGATGGCTTTCTTGGTCACTCGTTCCTTGGCGAGTGGGTAAACATTGGCGCCATGACGACCAACAGCGATCTGAAAAATACCTACGGTACAATTCGCATGGTTATCGAAGGGCTGGGGCAGGTAGACAGTGGTATTCTCAAGCTGGGTTGCTTTCTGGCCGACCATGTGAAGCTGGGCATTGGCGTGCATCTGAATGGCGGCGCAGTGATCGGTACCGGTTCAAATATCTTTGGCGTTCATTTCGCTCCCAAGACCATCCCGCCGTTCACCTGGGGTGGCGAAGTGTTCCGCGAGTACCGCATTGAGTCGATGATTGATGTGGCGCGCAAAGTAATGGCGCGGCGCAAGGTGAGTCTGGGAGCCGATCAGGAAGATATGCTGCGCGCCGCATTCGCCATGACCCGTGGCGACCGCGCCGGCATGAGCGATGGCGGCGGGCGTGATGAGGCTGCGCTGCGACGCGCCGAGCTCGAAGCGGTGCGTGCCTTTGATCTGGTGGAGGCGTCGGGTGGCTGAGGCACGGCTGCACGTTGTCGCCATCGGCGGCGGCGGTGGCGCAACGCAGGTACTGCGCGCCGTTGAACCGTATGCCGCGTCGCGAGTGGCGGTCATTGCGGTTACCGACACTGGCCGTTCTACGGGATTGGCGCGGCAGATTGGTGACATCCCTGCCCCTGGCGATCTGCGTGCGACGATTGCCGCATTCGCCAGAGACGAGTTGATGGCGTCACTGTTGAACCATCGATTCGATGGCGCGGGCGTGCCTGCGCTGGCCGGCATGGCCTTCGGTAATCTGCTGCTGGCAGCGCTCGCCCGTGTTACCGGCGATTTTGCCGCTGCCGTGGAGCATGCCGCGCGTCTGGCCGGCGCGTCGGTCCGTGTATTGCCGGTGAGTGTGGCCAACACAACACTGTGCGCTGAACTGGCTGATGGCACAATCGTTGAAGGCGAACTGGCGGTGCGCGGTCGCGAAAAAGCGCCGCTGGCGCGCCTGTTTCTGCGCCAGCCGGCTGATGCGTATCCTCCGGCCCTGGCGGCTATCCGGGAGGCTGACCTCGTTGTCCTGGGGCCGGGCAGCCTGTGGACCACCGTGCTGGCCTGTCTGCAGTTTGCAGGGCTGGTGGAGGCGCTGGCGGCAAGTCGTGGCGTTGTGGTGTATGTGTGTAATACCACTACCCAGCCGGGACAGACGGATGGCTACCGTGCCCTGGATCACGTGCAGCGCGTTGTTGCGGCCCTCGGGCCGGGTGTGCTCGATGGCGTGGCGATCAACCGGAGCGCGCCCGACCCGGATGCGCTGCGCCAGTATGCAGCCGAGGGTTTGTACCTGTTACAACCGGGTGATGATGAGATCGCAGCGATTGCCGCGCTGGGCGTCCGGCTGCTGGTACGCCCCCTGACGGAGCCGGTGGGCGAAAAACGCGCGCTCTGGAACAAGCAGGATACCGTACGCCATGATACTGGCGCGCTCGGTGCGGCATTGCGCGACATGGTGTGAACACTGGAAAGGTGCTGTGATGGTTGACCCCTATGTGGCAAAGATGGCACGTGTGCTTGTGCAATACTCGCTGGGCCTCAAACCCGGCGATCTATTTCGCATCATTGCGCCTCCCGCGGCTGTGCCGCTGGTGAGCGAACTGTACCGTACAGCGCTGGAAGCCGGCGCGCACCCATACCTGGCGCTGACGCTGGAAGAGACCGAGGAGTTGCTCTATCGTCACGGCTCCGATGAGCAGATTGGCTTTATCACACCCATGATGCGCCAGGAGATCGAGGAAGTCCATGCATCAATTCGCATCATGGCCAGCGAGAACACGCGTGCCCTGTCAGGAATTGATCCGCAGAAGGTTAGCATCCGGCGCCAGGCGCTGCGGCATTTGCAGGAGCGTGTGATGCAGCGTTCCGCTGAGGGAACGCTCAACTGGTGCGTGACGCTCTTCCCGACCAATGCTGCGGCCCAGGATGCCGACATGTCGCTCCGTGAGTTCGAGGAGTTCGTCTACCGCGCCTGCAAGTTGCACTACGATGACCCGGTCGCCGAATGGCGCAGGACATCCGCCGAGCAACAGCGGATTGCTGATTTTCTCAATGGTTGTGCCACCATCCGTATCCTCTCGCCCGATACCGATCTGACCTACCGTGTCGCAGGGCGAACATGGATCAATTGCGCCGGTGACCGCAACTTTCCTGATGGAGAAGTGTTCTCCAGTTGCGATGAGACGGCAACGGAAGGTCATATTCGCTACACGTTCCCGGCCATCTATGCCGGGCGCGAAGTCGAAGATGTGCGGCTGTGGTTCGAGCGCGGCCAGGTTGTGAGGGCGACAGCCGCCAAGGGCGAGGATCTGCTGCAGTCGCTGCTGAACATGGATGAAGGCGCGCGGCGGCTGGGTGAAGTGGCGTTCGGCACGAACTATGAGATTACGCGGTTCAGTCGCAATATCCTGTTTGATGAGAAGATCGGCGGTACGGTGCATCTGGCGCTCGGGGCAGGATACCCGGAGACCGGGTCGCGCAATACCTCGGCGCTCCACTGGGATATGATCTGCGACATGCGCCAGGGCGAAGTATATGCTGACGGGCGCATGATCTACAAAGATGGGAAGTTTGTCATCTGACCATGAGCGTGAGCGATATACTGGTTGTCGGCGCCGGCCCGGCCGGCCTGGCGATCGCAGCGGCTCTGAGCGAGGCGGGGTTGCGGGTTACCGGCCTGGTTCCTACGCCGCCGTCAACACCATGGCACAATACCTACGGTGTCTGGTGTGATGAGCTTGAGCATACCGCGCTCCTTACCACACTCGGGCATCGCTGGTCCGATGTCGTGGTCTATGCCGGCGAACGCGAGATTCGTCTCGAGCGCGAGTATGCCCTGTTCGATAATGCCCGGTTACAGCATCATTTGCTCACACGCTGTGAACATGGCGGCGTCATCTGGCGAACCGGCGTTGCTGCTGCCGTCACGCATACTGCCACGCATTCGCGCGTGACGTCTCGTGACGGCGCGGTCTACGAGGCGCGTGTTGTCGTTGATGCCAGTGGCCATACTCCCGCGCTGCTGCGCCGGCCTGCCGTACCAGGCATTGCGCGCCAGGCGGCGTACGGCATTGTCGGCATGTTCTCTGCCCCACCGGTTCGCGGGAACCAGATGGTGCTGATGGATTATCGTTCCGATCATCTGCCGCTGGAGGAACGGCGCGGGCCGCCGACGTTTCTTTACGCCATGAATCTGGGTGATGGGCGCTATTTTGTCGAAGAAACCTCACTGGCGCATCATCCGGGGGTGCCGCTCCCCGCGCTTGAACGCCGTTTGCAGCGGCGCCTGGCGGCGATGGGTGTCGCCGTGCGCGAGGTGCTGCATGTTGAACGGTGCCTCTTTCCCATGAACAATCCATTACCGTTTCTCGATCAGCCGGTGATGGGATATGGCGGCGCGGCGAGTATGGTGCATCCGCCGTCAGGCTACCTGGTTGGCGGGGTGCTCCGGCGCGCTCCGGCAGTCGCACAGGCGATTGCCGGGTCACTGGGTGCCGCAATTGCGACGCCGTTGCATGCGGCGCGCGCTGGCTGGCAGGCGCTCTGGCCACCGGCGCGGCTACGGCGGCGCCAGCTCTACCTCTTCGGGCTGGCGAGCCTGATGCGCTGCAATGATGCCCGAACCCGGGCGTTCTTCAGTGTTTTCTTTGGCCTGCCACGACGCGAGTGGACGGGGTATCTGTCAGATACACTGAACACGCGTGATCTGGTTCGCACGATGATGCGCCTGTTCGTGCGTGCGCCGGGAGACGTCCGCCGAACGCTGATTGCGGCTGCCGGGGCGGAACGTGACATGCTGCGCCGTGCAGCGCTGGGTCTTGCGTGAAGGAGGAGCGATGAAACTCTCGCCTGCCAAGGTTGAGCAATTATCGGCCGCGATTGTTGATTTTCTCGCCGAAGTTGATGGTGTCATGTTTCGTGGCGACGACAGCCAGTTGCGTCTGGCCGTGCAGCAGATTATGAGCGATGAACTGATGGTTGAGGAACAACTGGATGCCGAGATTCACAAGATGCTGCAGGCATACAAGTACGAGATCACGATGGGGCGGATGAGTTACGATGAGCTGTTCAAGAAAACGAAGCAACGTCTCGTGAAGGAACGGCGGCTGGTACTCTGATGGAACCTCTTCGTGCCTATCTGAATAGACGGATGGTTGGATGTCATCATGGTGCTGTCATCCGGTACGATCGAATGCTGCCTGGTATTACTTCCAGGTGTACAGGCGCCGGTAGATATCGTACTGGCCAATGACGGCTTTGACGTAATTGCGCGTTTCCTCAAAGTCGATCCGTTCCGCGAAAAGGTCCGGATCGGCAATCGGCGCGCCGCCTGACCAGCGTTGCGCATTGCCGGGCCCGCCATTGTATGCCGCAAGCGCACCCTCGACATTTCCGTCCATTGCGGCAAGCTGGCGGCTGAGATAGTACGCCCCGAATCGTATGCTCAGTTCAGGGCGATAGAGATCATGTTCCTGAAAGCCTGGCATGCCAAGTGCCCGGGCGATTCCCTGTCCCGTTGCCGGCATGACCTGCGCCAGGCCACGTGCCCCGGCCCATGAGGTCGCCGCCGGGTTGAACGCACTCTCCTGGCGCAAGAGCGCAAACAGGAGCGCCGGATCAATGCCGAACTCGCGCGCGCGTGCCAGTACCGCGGCAGTGAACGGCGTCGGGTAGATCAGCCGTCGCAGTGCGGCAGGTGCAACAGCCTGATCATCACCAGGTGCCAGGCGCGCCAGCACGCCGGCTGCACGCAGCGCCGCCGCTGGCATGTCGTGCTCGTGCGCCAGGTGCGCCAGGGTAGCAAGGGCGTGCGGGTCGCCGGTGTGCCTGGAAAGCACTGCGGACCACTCCGCCATTGCTTCACCGCGCAGGCCGAGCGCATTCAGTTCCAGGGCGCGCTGGACGGCAGGATCGCTGGCCGGGTCGGAAGCATTCGCCGGCGGCGCACCGGCCCAACCCGTAAGCCATTCCGCAATGGCGCGCCAGTCGGCGTCGCTCAATGAGGATGCAGGCGGCAAAGTGCCGGATTCCTGGAGGCCAAGCAGTACGCGGGCGCGCGCGGCGAAGTATGAATCTGGTGCCGTGGCGATGACTTCCTCAAGCCGCGCGCGCCCGGTGGCTGTCTCTCCTGCGGCGAGCGCAGCACGCCCGGCCCAGTAGCGTGCGCGTATGGCCGTTGCGCCGCTGCTTGCGGTAGCCAGTTCCTGCCAGGCCACGAGGGCTTCTGCCGCGCGGCCTGCGGTAAACAGGTACATGGCGCCGCTGAAGAATGCCTCCTGGGCCAGCGGCGATGCAGGATAGCGCCGCCCCAGGTCAATGCGTTGCTCGGCGGCGCCATCGCTGTCACCAAGGCGGTCGAGTAACAGGGCAGCGCGCTGCAATGCCTCTGGCGCGCGCGGATCATCGGGCAGGCCGGCGGCGAAGGCGCGGTATTCCGCAATGGCTGCCTCGGTGGCGCCGCTCTGCCCAACAGTCTGGATCCGGTCGAGTTGCGCCTGGCGGCCGGCGTCACTGTCGCCGCCAGCGACAATGGCGGCGTCAAGGCCTGCCAGGGCCCCGGCGAAATCGCCTGTGGCGCGAAGGGCCAGCGCGTGCCGCCGCAGCAGATCGGCGCGCCGGTTCCCACTGGCGGTCCCGATGGCGATGTCGAGCGCAGCAATCGCTTCGGGCCAGCGCCCATGCGCCTCATAGGTGCCAGCTGCAAGCTCCGGCGGCACCTGCGCGCCGGGATCGGCGCGGAGTTGCTCCAGCGCCGCAAGCGCCGCCGGTGAAGCGGGTGCACGCTCGATCGCTTCAGTCAACCAGGCGCGCGCCGTCGCGATGTCGCCCTGGTCGCGTGGCAGTGCAGCCAGTTCGAACAACATCCGGGCACGGTAATCTGGTTGTTCCGCCAGCGCCAGCAGGTCGCGGGCAAGTTGCAGCGCCTGCGCCTGCTGCCCGAGTTCGCGTCGTAACGCGATTGCCCGTTCATAGGCTGCGGCGCGTTCACCACGTGCAATAGCGCTCGCAGCCACCGCCTCATACCCACTTGCAGCGGCATCAAGACGGCCAAGCGCGCGTTCCTGGGCAGCCTGGCGGAGACGCGCATACGGTTCGGCAGGCGTTGCCAGTGCACGATAGCGTTCGTAGGCCGTGATCGCTGCAGCATGTGACCCGGCTTCTTCATGGCCGCGTGCAATCAGAAAGAGCGCACGTGCCGACCATTCATCCTGGATATTGTCGGCGACGAAGGCATTCAGCGCCTCGACCGCCGATGTCCAGCGGCCACGAAGGGCGAAACTCTCGGCAAGGTAGTAGCGCGCCACACGCGCGACCGGACCCTCCGGTACAGTGTTTGAGGCGGCGAAGAAGTCTTCGGCGGCGGAATCGTAGTCGCCTGCCGCGCGTCGTTCCAGCCCGCGATTGAACGCTTCTTCCGGAGCAAGCGTCGCAGTCGGGGCAGGTTGTGGCGCAGGAGCGGGGACGGCAGATACTGGTATTGTCGGCGTCGCCTGCGACGGCGATGCCTGAGACGGGATACCCGGTGTGCAGGCGGTCAACCACAATGCGACCACCATCACACAGCATAAGCAACGCATGGATACATTGTACCACAGAGCGCATGGTATACTCTGATCTACATGCAATACCTTGCACGTAAGGCTCGACTCACCGCACAGTCCCCCTCCCGACTCTCCCCAGCGGGGGGATGAGCCGGACTCTCTCCCCCGGCGGGGGAGGGCCGGGGTGGGGGTGACAGGCTTATTTGAAAAGTATAGGCTTTTAGCCGCTATCACATTGGGGTCAGGATGCCATGATCGTGACCACGACCGTTGATCATGTTTCGCTGCACGCGTTGCTCGCCGCTGAGTCTGGCGATGCGGCGGAAGCGGCGCGGCTGATCGCACGCGGCGGGGTGTGGGTCAACAGCATGCGGGTGCGCGACCCGGCCATGCATTTGCCTGCAGGCGCAACCGTCGTTGTCAAGCGCCCACCTGGCGGCATCTACCGCGATCCGGTGGTGACAGCGGAGATGATCCTCTACGAAGATGCCGATCTGATCGCCCTCAACAAACCGCCGGGAGAGTATGTTGAGGCGACGCCCTGGGATGCCGATGGGCATTTGCGGGCGGCGCTGGCGCGGTTCCTTGCCTGGCGCGATCATGGCCCGCCGCCACCATTGCACCCGGCGCACCGGCTTGACCGCGATACGTCGGGCGTCTGGCTGTTATCGAAGACGCCCGATGCCAATGCTGCGCTGCACCGGGCATTTCACGATCACATGGCGCATAAGGTCTACCTGGCGCTGTGTGCAGGTGAGCCGTCCTTTACGGATCTGGACATTGAAACCGGCCATGGGCGCGGTCGTGGTGGGCGGTTTCGCGTTTTTCCTCCTGAGGTGATCGGCTGGACACCACCGATCGGTGGGACGGTGAGAGCGATGCGCACGCGACTGGTGGTTGTGCGGCGCCTGGGCGATGCGGCGCTGGTGCGCGCCTGGCCGTTGACCGGTCGGACACATCAGATCCGGCTTCATCTCGCCTCTCTGGGTCATCCGATCGTTGGCGACGGTACCTATGGCGGCCCGCTGGTGTGGCGCGATGGTACGGTGCCGCATCATCGTCTGCATGCAGAACGGCTGGCGTTGCCGCACCCGCGCAGCGGCGCGCCGCTGGTCATCGCCGCGCCGTTGCCGGCCTGGGCGGAGGAGGCAGGGATCGGAACCATGGGGTCATGGTGAGGTGAAGATGCGCGATGCGATGTAGTTTGCAATGCTTTCGGAGCTGGCGTACTGCATATTAGCCAGCACAATGATGACGGTGTGATCGTCTGGATAGCGCGCGAGAAAGTTGGCGACGCCGGTCATATTGCCGGCATGGCTCACGCGCCGGCGCCCGCCAATGGTTTCAATCTTCCAGCCGAACCCATACCCCAGCAACGCCGGTGTGAACATCTGGTCGAGTTGCGCGCGTGGCAGCGCTTCTTCCGTGGAGAGTGCCTGATCCCAGCGGTACAGGTCGCCGACCGTCGAAAACAGGCCGCCGGCAGCATAGAGGGTTGATGTGTCGAGGAATCCGGTTTTATTGCCGGGGGTAAAATACCCTTGTGCTCCGCCGATAATCGTACCACGGTTGGTGTCGTAGCCGGTCGCTGCCATGCCGAGCGGGATGAAGAAGCGCTGTTGCAGGTAATCGGCGTACCCCTGGCCCGATACGCGCTCAATGATCAGGCCGAGCAGCACATAGTTCGAGTTGCAGTAGTCGTAGAGCGTGCCGGGGGCGAAGCCAGGCGGGAAGTCGCGGAAGCGCGCAACCAGTTCCTGCGGTGTCGCCGGGTTCATCTCGGTCGGTTCGAAACTGGCAAAATCGGTATAGTCCACGATCCCTGACGTATGATTGAGCAGGTGACGGATTGTTATTGCCTTCCAGGCGTCAGGGCAGGGGTCGAGATAGGTACAGATGGTGTCATCAACCGAGAGTTTGCCATCGTTCTGTAGTGCGAGTACGGCCGCAGCCGTGAACTGCTTGGTCAGGGAAGCGAGGCGAAAGCGCGTCTGCACTGTATTCGGTACGCCATCGTCGGCATTGCCATAACCGCGTGCAATAATCACCCGATTGTCACGGGCAACCAGTACTGCGCCCTGGAACTGGTTACTAGTCGTCAGGCCACTGAGGTAGGCATCAATTTCGCGTCCCAGGGCATCGAGTGGGGGCGCATCCGGCGCCGAACCCGGCATGGCCGTCGGGGTCACCGTAGGCAATGGTGTTGCTGTCGGGCGGGGTGTTGTCGTTGGCAGCAGTGGCAACTGGAGTGGTAGCGCCGTTGCAACGGGCGAGGCTGCAATCCCGGCCGGTGCTGCCGCTGCGGTCGGCGCCGGAGCCGCTGCCTGGTGCAGGGCACGCGGAACGAGCGGCGCGCTGCAGGTGGCGATCAACACCAGTAACGCGCCGGCAGTAATCAGCGCAGCACGCAGCAATCGCGGCGGCGCGCGCCGGGTACGGCGGCGCCGGCGAAAACGTTGATGGCGCGGGCGAAAATAGACAGGCTGCACAGGCGGTATTGTACCGCAATGACGCGATCGGTCAAGCGGCGCGGCGTGTTATGGTCGGGTCAGACCGCCTGCGCGCGGCTGTTTCGTAGCTGCAGCACATTGCGGTAAGTCGCCAGAATATCGCAGGCGACATGCTCCCAGCCAAAACGACGGGCGCGCTCACGTGCCGCCGCGCCCATGGTGATACGCGTCTCGTCGTCAAGCAACAGGCGCTCTAGATGCGCTGCAAGCACGGGCGGATCCGCGGGCGGTGTCAACAATCCGCTCACATTATCCTCAACAATGAACGCCGGCCCGCCGGCGCTGGTTGCTACCACCGGCCGGCCGCATGCCAGCCCTTCGAGGGCAGCCATACCGAACGACTCGTAGTGCGATGGCATGGTGACAACGTCGGCGGCGGCATAGTAGAGCGGCAGGCGTTCCTGTGGCTGCGCGCCGGCAAAGCGCACGGTGTCGGCAATACCCAGCGCATGGCGCAGGTCGTCGAGCCGGCGCTGCTCAGCGTTCCAGCGCCCACGTTCACCTTCGCCGCCGCCGCCGACCAACAGCGCCGTCAATGCGCCGCGCCATTCCGGGTGACGTTCCAGTAACAGTGCACTTGCCTCGATGAGCGCATCAATCCCTTTGAGTGGCTCGATGCGCCCGACGAGCAGTACCATCCGGTGGGGTTGCGGCGGCAACCCCAGCGCGCTACGCGCTGCCGCAGTATCACGTGGTTGAAACCGGCGCAGGTCAACCCCCGCCGGCACGACGTGGATTGCATCGGGGCTGGCGCCATAATGCCAGACCATTTGCGCCCGATCGAGCGGCGTCGCGGCGACGATCGCGTCGGCCTCGCGCATGATGCGCCCTTCTATCGCCACGCGCCGTTCCGTCTCACGCTCATCCGCGCCACGCGCCACGCGGTTCTTCATCGCGCCAAGCGTGTGAAACATGTGAACAACGGGCGCCCCCCAGCTCTGCCGTAATGCCAGCGCCACCTCACCCGAGATCCAGTAATGGCTGTGGAGCAAGTCATAGCTGAGGTCCTCGCCATCGGCAAAACAGCGTATCCGCCCAATGAACTCGGGCAAATGATCGAGCAGGCGGTTCTTGTCGTATGGTACAGCCGGACCGGCGCGCAGTTGCACCAGCCGTACACCGCGATCGAGTGCGATGATGTGTGGTGCGTTTCGCTCCTGCGCGCGGGTGAATATGTCGACGGCGATACCACGCCGCCCAAGCTCGCGGCTCAATTCGCGGACATAGACGTTCATGCCGCCCGCTTCCTTACCCCCCAGCCGGGCGATCGGGCTGCTGTGAACGCTTAACATGGCTATGCGCATGAAAACCTCATGGTGTGATTTACCTGAGAGTGGCTTCTTTGCTGCAACTGGCAGACTTGACCATACGGTCCCGCTCTGCCGAAGGCGCGCAACATTATCTCACGAGTCGCCTCTCAGGGCGATCGCGCCACTCGTATTCATTATACGCCCTCCGTGCAGAAACGTCTCTGTCTGTGGACCGAGTTTCATCGCTTCCGGCGTGCAGAGATGGCATAATTGCTGTACCATTCAACAGCGCCGCGACCGATCATTCTGTGGAGCTTCAGGTATGGTGGGCGATACTGCCACACTCGCGCAATTACATGCAACCATCAACGCGCTTGAGCAAGAGATCGCTCTGTTGCGTGCTCAGGCCAGTCGGGATGCCATTGCCGGCAAACGCATGGCGGATATGCTGCGGTCCATCCTCGACGACATGTCTGATGGCGTGGTTGTGATTGATGCTGCCGGGCATCCGATCCACGCTAACCATGCTGCCAGCCGGTTGTTTGGCGATCAGTTCGATGGGCTGCTGTCATCCCTGGCAAGCGTAGCTGATGGTGAATCGCCGGCCCCCGAGATTGTACCGCTCGCCGCGACGCTCCACGGCCAGACGACCGACTCCGCCGAGATGTTCGTTGCGCGTCTTGGCCGCTGGATCACGATCAGTGCCCGTCCGCTGATTGGCGAGGATGGCCGGCCCGGTGGCGGGGTGGCGGTCTTTCGCGATGTTAGCGACGCACGCGCCGCCGAAATCGCGCTCCACGAAAGCGAACAACCATATGCGCTCGCTGCTCGGGCCGCCAATGACGGCTTCTGGGAATGGGACCTGGACGCCGGGCGCGTATCGTTCTCGCCGCGCTGGAAGGCGATGCTGGGCTACCAGGAGCATGAGATTGGCCCGGATCCGCGCGAGTGGTTCAGCCGGGTACATCCCCAGGACGTTGATGCGCTCGAAGTACGTCTGGCCGCTCATCTGAAACGGCTGATCACCCATTTTGAATACGAGTACCGCATCCGGCATCGCGATGGCACCTGGCGCTGGATGCTCTGCCGGGGCCTTGCCATGTGGGATGGATCTGGGAAAGCAACGCGCATCGTTGGCTCGCAGACGGACGTTACGGAACGCAAGACGGCGGAAGAACGCCTGCTGTATGGCGCCCTGCACGATCCGCTGACCGGCCTGGCCAACCGTGCTCTGTTCACCGAGCGGCTGGCCCATGCTCTGGCACGTTCCCAGCGTCCTGATATGCCACCGTTTGCCGTGCTCCTGCTCGATCTGGATCGCTTCAAGATCATTAATGACAGTCTGGGCCATCCGGCAGGTGACCAGTTGCTTACGGTGATTGCGCATCGCCTGCAGCATTGCCTGCGGCCCGGCGACACGGTGGCGCGCATGGGCGGCGATGAATTCGCCATCCTGCTCGAAGATCTGATAGAGCCTGATGCCGCATCCCAGATCGCCGAACGGGTGCTCCATGAACTTGGACGGCCGTTTCTGCTCAATGGCCAGGAAGTGTTTACCAGCGCCAGTATCGGCATTGTGCTTGGTGGAACGGCGGATTATCAGCGTCCGGGTGATGTGCTGCGCGATGTTGATACGGCGATGTATCATGCAAAGTTGCTTGGCAAAGCGCGATATATCCTGTTCGACCCCGCAATGCATGAGCAGGTGATGACGTTGCTCCAGATCGAAACCGACCTGCGCCATGGTATCAATCGCAGTGAATTGCGGGTTGTTTATCAACCGATCGTTGCGCTCCAGACCGGCGAAGTCACCGGCTTCGAGGCGCTGGTGCGCTGGCAGCATCCGCAACGTGGCCTCGTGTCGCCGGATGCGTTCATCCCCGTGGCTGAAGAGACTGGCATGATCATCCCGATTGATCGCTGGGTATTGCGCCAGGCGTGCCACCAGTTGTACGACTGGCAGCAGCGCTGTGCGGATCTGCCGCCGCTGACGATCAGTGTGAACGTTTCCGCGCGCCAGTTTGTTGAGCCGGATATTGTGGAACAGGTGGATGCGGTGCTCCGTGAGACCCATATCGATCCGCAACGGCTAAAGCTCGAGATTACCGAAAGTACGCTGGTTGAGCACGGTGAGATCGCTGCCGCACTCTTGCGCCGCCTGCGCGACCGTGGCATCCAGATCAGTATTGATGACTTCGGCACTGGTTACTCGTCGCTCAGTTATCTCCATCGGCTCCCGATCAACACTATCAAGATCGATCGCTCATTTGTGGCAAGCCTGGAGCATCAGGGTGAAAGCTACGAGATTGTGCGCACGATTCTGAACCTGGCGCAATCGCTTGGTCTGGATACGGTTGCTGAGGGGGCGGAAACCGATGATCAGATCAAGATCCTGCGCGAACTGAAGTGTGACTATGTTCAGGGCTGGCGATTCGCGCTGCCACTCGCCAGCGACCAGGCGACCGCGCTGGTTATGGCGCGTTTCGGCGCTCGCACGCCGGAGTTGTAATCGTTCATCTTCGCCCGCTCTACGGCAGCCACGGGATGCTCTCGCAGAACGCCGTCCCGGCCCCCCGCTTGCGCCGTGAGCACTCTTGATTCCAGCACAGATGGGTGTAGACTCATCGTAGACAGGAAACACGCGATTGTTCGCATGGCGAGCACGCACACCCGTCGCCATGCGTTTTCCAGCGCGCAAGAAGGGGGCGATGAATGTGCGCACGCAACTTGCACCAGGCGTCGTGATTGGTGACTGGTGGCATCGCACCGATGATGGACGGATGCAGTGCGACCTTTGCCCGCGCGGGTGTACGCTTCGCCCTGGCCAGCATGGGTTCTGTTTCATTCGCGAGGCGCGCGAGGAGGGCGTTGTGCTGGCCGCCTACGGGCGTACTTCCGGTTTCTGTGCCGATCCGATCGAGAAAAAGCCGCTGAATCATTTTCTGCCCGGGAGTGGTGTTCTTTCCTTCGGTACTGCCGGTTGTAACCTGGGGTGCCGGTTCTGCCAGAACTGGACGATCTCCAGGGCGCGTGAGACGGTGTTGTTCGATGCGCCCGTCGCTCCGGAAGCCGTCGCTGAGGCAGCCCTGGCCGCCGGTTGCCGCAGTATTGCCTTTACCTACAATGATCCGGTCATCTTTGCCGAATATGTTATTGATTGCGCTCGTGCGGCCCACGATCGCGGCCTGGCGGCGGTTGTGGTCTCGGCAGGGTATATTGCGCCACAGGCCAGGCCGGCCTTCTTTGCCGACATTGACGCGGCGAACATTGATCTGAAGGGATTCAGTGAAGCATTCTACCGGCGCATGTGCCTCGGTTCGCTGGCGCCGGTGCTCGATACACTGCGCTGGTTGCGCCATGAGACGAACGTCTGGCTGGAGGTGACCAACCTGGTCATTCCTGGCGTCAACCATGCGCCTGATGATATTGCCCGCCTGTGCGACTGGTTCGTCCGCGAACTCGGGCCAGACGTGCCGCTGCATTTCACCGCGTTCCACCCCGACTATCGCATGCTCGACACGCCGCCGACGCCGGCTGCAACGCTGGCGCGCGCCCGCCGCCAGGCGCTGGCAGCGGGTATTCGCTATGTGTATACCGGCAATGTCGTTGATGTGACAGGTCAGTCGACCTGGTGCGCTGGATGTGGCGCCCTGTTGATTGAACGGGATGGGTATCGCCTGGGGCGCTGGGGGCTCGATGCCGCCGGGTGTTGCGCGGTATGTGGCCGTCCGTTACCCGGGCGTTTTGATCGCGCTCCCGGGTGCTGGGGCGCTCGCCGATTGCCTGTGCATATCGCGACGACAACGAAGTGAGGCGTGCCATGGATGTCCGGCCATCCCCAATTGCAGGGAGCTGGTACCCGTCCGGTCCAGTACGATTGAGCCGTGAGATTGATCGGTACCTGGCACAGGCCGCACCACCGCGACTCCCAGGGAAACTCTGGGGCGTCCTTGCGCCACACGCCGGGTTACCGTATTCCGGTCCGGTTGCTGCCTGGGCATTTGCCTGTGCGCGTGGGCTGGCGCCGGACATTGTGGCGGTTGTGGCGCCGTGGCATCGTGGCGGGCGTGCTCCGTTGATCACCAGTGGTCATGCGGCCTATGCCACGCCGCTGGGCGTTGTCGAGGTAGATGCTGATGCAAGAATGCGGCTTGACGCTGCGCTCTGCAGGCGCCTCGACTATGGCCTGGCGCCATGCCGTAACGATGATGAGCATGCCGTCGAGATCGAGTTGCCGTTTCTCCAGCGTGTGCTGGGCTCCTTTCGCCTCCTTCCGGTCATGATTGGCGATCAGAGTTTACCGATAACAGCGGCGCTCGGTGCCGCGCTTGCCGAGGCGCTGCATGGTCATAAAGCGCTACTGGTCGCCAGTTCCGATCTGTCGCACTATGAGACGGAAGAAGTCGCGCGCCGCCTGGACGCCGAGGTGTTGCGGCGTATCGCTGCATTTGATCCGCACGCCGTGCTGGCAGCCGAAGCGGAGGGCGCCGGGTATGCGTGCGGTAGTGGCGCTATTGCTGCCGTATTGTGGGCCTGCCGCGCGCTCGGGGCTGACCATGTCACCGTGCTGCGCCATGGTACATCGGGCGATGTCGATCGCGACGCTGCATGGGTGGTGGGGTATGGAGCAGCCGCGATCTGGCAGGCCGGCGTGCCAACCGTCTGATCGGGTATGCAAGAGGCATCCCACACTTCACAACTGGCGCAGGTAGCGTGTTCGCCCGACCATAACGGGTGCTCGTTGCAGCATGATACGATCATCTACGAAGGGCGGCAGGTTGCAGCGGAGCCACCACAACCTGCCGCCATATACCGTCGCTCCGCGCACGCGGCGAAGGGGGAGACGGCATCCGGGATAAGCCGGGACGCCATGATCACTCGGCGACTTCCGGCACAATCAGGCCGTAATTACCGTCCTCGCGACGGTAGAGCACATTCAGCTTGCTGGTTTCAGCATCGCGGAACACGAAGAAATTGTGACCGAGAAGCTCCATCTGCTCGACGGCCTCGTCGCTAAACATGGGCTTGACTTGAAACTCCTTGGTGCGCACGATCCGTGGCCGGTGCTCCTCATCTGCGGCGACGGTCGCCGCCGCCTCGGGCATCGCCTCGACGATCTGCCCACCCTGGCGCCGCAGCTTACCGCGACGCCAGTGCTTATCCTTGTAGCGCTCGATCTGACGTTGCAACGTGTCGTACACCTCGTCGATTGCCGCATACAGCTCGGCGGCGCGCCGCTCGGCGCGCAACAACACGCCATGATCGCCGACCACTGTCACCTGCACCCGGTGAACATTGCCCTCGTTGCGCCGTAGTTCCTCGTTGTGCTCGACCGTGACCTTGCCGATACTATCGAGGTAACGGTCAAGGCGGGCAAGCTTTTGTTCAATGTGGTTGCGCTGGCGCTCGGAGATTTTTCCATTGCGGCTCTTGACGATCAGGTCCATAGCGCCCTCCTGCACTGCCGCCCGCTCCATTACGGGCGGGGATGTAGAGCATGGCTACCATGCCGTGAGGATGCAGAAGGCCCTCAGCCGCACACCATGCAGCCGAGGGCCTTGCTCCATGTCAACGAATAATGGCGTTGCACACCGATCCGTATCCATCCAGGCCACAAACGGTCTGTGTCACGTTTGTCGTCCTTTCCAGGCTACGAACCACCGGCAGGGAGCCGGTATGCACACCATTGCGGGTCATTGACTCATTCTACTACGCCGGCAGTCGCGGTGCAAGGGATCGCTGTTAAGGATTGTTAACTACGCGCGGCGGCATAATCATCGCTCAACTCGCGCAACATCTCGTCGCGCGCATCGTACAGCCGTTTGAGCGGGCGCGTTCCTGCCTGCTCCAGCGCGTATGCGGCAAAGATCGGCAACGCGATCGTGCTATCGACATAACAGACAACCGTGTCTGGCAGCATATCCGGGTCAACCTTGCCCCAGGTCATCGCTTCGCTCGGCGTTGCGCCACTCAGGCCGCCAGTATCGGGGCGCGCATCGGTAAACTGGATGAAATAGTCGTGCCCTTTCTCAGCAATCCCCATGATCTCCTGAAGTTGCGGTTCGGTCTGCAGGATAAAGTTCTTCGGCGATCCGCCACCGAAGATGATGACCGCGCTCTTGCCGCCGCTCTTCTTCGCGCGATAGACAATCGCCGTCGTTTCATTGACGTCGGCCTCGACATCAAAACGCAGTCTGTTGCCGCTTAATGCCATTGCCGCCACATTCATGCCAATCGTCGAGTCGCCGGGGCTGGATGTGTAGAGTGGTACCCCCGCCTCGTGCGCGGCTGTCAGCATGGATACGTAGTCGGTTCCGAGGGCGCGTTCGCGCGCCTGGGTGTAGCGCCCGAGCAAATGGTGTAGTTCTGCCGTCGACATGCTGCGTTGAAATTCCGGCCCGGCGATGCACTGCCGCAAGAAGGCGTCGGACTCCAGGAGAACTTCCTGATCAAACAGAATGTCGTAGATACGGATGATATGCTGCTCGCGCAAGTCGGCGTCATTGGTAAACGGCGTGCTGCCATACAGTTCGAAGCCCAGCGAGCGATGCATGTCGTGATACAGATTGGCCCCGGTACTGACCACCCAGTCGACCAGGCCGGCGCGAATAAGCGGCACGAGCGCCGCAGTTCCCAGGCCGGTTGGCGTCAGTGCGCCCGAAAGGGTTACACCGATCGTGACATCCGGCTGGCAGATTTTCTCGGTGAAGAGCTGGCATGCTTCGCGTAACCGTGCTGCATTGTAGGCGTACAGGTGCTTCTCAACCAGCTCGCGTACACTCAGGCCCGCCGTGATCGGCGCCGGGTCGAGCTTTTTTCCATAAGCCATGAGGCATTCTCCGTTGTTTTGCGCTCTCCGCAGGCGAGGAGCAACCGGTTGTGACCGCAGATGTTCGATGGTAGATGAGGCACGGCATATCCGGATTCGGTTGACGGCGCACTGGTTCCTGCACAGGCTGCCTGACACCGCACTATTCTACGTCCGGCTCTGCCACCGGTCAAACACACGTGTTGTGAGCCTGTGGAGAGGTTTTCGGACAGGCTCTTCAACCAGGTAGCAGTCGATCGTACTGGATGGCAGCACCCTGAGGAGCCGTGCAGCGATGGAGCGAAGGGTGCACGCCCCGGCAAGCAGCGGGATTCGCGCCACTGCATCACTCGTGTCATTGACAGCGCACGCGCCATGCCGTACAGTACGCGCAATTCAATAATCGCGAGGTGTGCGCTATGGCGCAATTGCTCATGGATCAGCGTCAGTTGCAGACGCTCGGCCAACTCATCTCCGCCGGTGGCCACCAGGATGTGCAAGGGTTGCTTCAGGCGTCGCTGGAACGTCTTGTTGCTTTCTGGCCAGCCCGGGGCGGCGCATTGCTCTATCATGCCCCGCACGGTGAAGTGATTCGCCTGCAGCATGGGGTGATTGATGCCGAGGCGGGCGCAATGATTGCCGAGGCGCGTGAGGCATTTGCGCGCCGTGAGGAAGGTCGTGAACCAGCGATCGGATACTATGCGCTCGATGATGAACGCAAGTTGCTGGAGCTGCCATTGCAGAGCGGCCACCACGCTGTCGGGCTATTACACCTGGTGGTGCTCGAATCTGAAGCCGAACGCCCGTCGCCCACGCCGGACGAAGACGTGGTCATGCTGCTGGTGCGCGCCATTGGTGGTGAGGCCGATAAACTGGCGCGCCTGCGGCGGGCCGAACAGGATCTTCGCGAGTTGCACCTGCTCTATGAGGTGGGGCAGGCGCTGGCGAGTAACCTCGATCTCGTCAGCCTGCTGGGCGATATTCGTCGGCGGGTGCCGGAGGCTATGGGCGCCGAGCGATGCTCAATCATGCTGCTCGATGAGCAGAGCCGCGAACTGGTGCTCGACCTGGTGGATTCGCACAGCGGCGACATGCGCGAGTTTCGCATTCCGCTTGATCGCGGTATTGCCGGGTGGGTTGCAACTAACGGCATCGGCCAGATCGTCAATGATGTTGAGCAAGATCCGCGCTGGTTCGACGGGATCGCGCGCGATGTTGATTTTGTGACGCGTCAGATCCTCTGTGCGCCGATGCGGATTGGTGAGCGCATTGTGGGCGTGATGCAGGTACTCAACAAACGCGATGGGACGCCGTTTGATGACCAGGATCTGCGCCTGCTGACGACCCTTGCTACCCAGGCTGCGATTGCGGTCGAAAATGCGCGCCTGGTGCGTAGCTTGAAAGAAGAACGCGATCGGTTGCTGGCCAAAGAGGCGGAGGTGCGCGCCGCGATTGCCCGCGATTTGCACGATGGCCCGACCCAGAGCGTTGCGGCGATTGCGATGAATATTGAGTTCATCAAGAAGCTCCTGCGCGCTATGCCGGATCGTGTCGAGAGCGAGCTTGAGGTGCTTTCCGATCTGGTGATGAAGACAACCTATGATATCCGGACGTTACTGTTTGAGTTGCGCCCGCTGGGCCTTGAGACCCAGGGGTTGCTGGCCACATTGCAGCAGTATGTCCACCGTTTCCGCGATCCATCAGGCGTGATGAAACTGCGCCTTGAAGCGCCGGCAAGCATCCCGCGTCTGCCGGTTGAGATCGAGGCAGCGATTTTCATCATCGTTCAGGAGGCGGTGAATAATGCACGTAAACACGCGCGCGCCGATGAGGTGGTCGTCTATCTCTACCCGGAGGAAGGGCAACTGGTTGCCAGTGTACGCGATCGTGGGCGTGGGTTTAACCTTGCAGCGGTCGAGTCAAGTTACAATACGCGCGGTTCGCTTGGTTTGCTGAATATGCGCGAACGCGCGCGCCTGATCGGAGGGGAATGTCGTATTCGCTCTGCTGAAGGCGAGGGGACGACGGTTGAACTGCGCGTGCCGCTGTGCTAATGTCAACAACCGATGGCCGATAGTGTACAACCCCTGTGCTGGTGTCATCACGGTGGTGAGCGGTGCCGCCGTATGGGGGGCCGGCATCAATAACGAGCTGCTAGTATCACAACTCTGTTGAGGTCGTAGCCGAAGCATGGAATCGAAAGATGACCCGCTCCATATTCGCCTTGGCCTGAGCCCTGAGCAACTTGTTGCCGGCCTGCGCACGATGATCACGGCTCGCGAGACGGACGATCGGCTCTGGTTGTTGAGTCGCCAGGGGCGGGCACATTTTGTTGTCACCTCGGCTGGCCACGAGGCATCCCAGCTCGGGTGTGCCTGGGCCATCCACATCGGCCACGATTACGTCGTTCCTTACTACCGCGATATGGCCCTGGTGATGGCGCTCGGCCAGTCGCCACTCGACATTATGCTGCACGCCATGGGCCGCCGCGATGATCCATCAAGCGGTGGACGGCAGATGTTTGGCCACTTCAGCAGCCGCCGGTTGCGGATTGTCAGCGGTTCGAGCTCGGTCGGAAGCCACCTGGTGCATGCCGCCGGCATTGCACTCGCGTTTCGTGCCACCGGAGAACGCGATATTGCCGTTATGGGCCTGTTCGGCGAAGGGGCGACCGCTGAGGGCGCCTGGCATGAAGGGCTGACGATTGCCGGCATTCACCAGTTGCCGGTGGTATTCGTGTGTGAAAACAATCAGTACGCTATTTCAGTGCCGCAACGGCATGAGGTGCCGGTGGAGGATGTGGCGACCAAAGCCACAGGCTATGGGATGCCGGGTGTCGTGGTTGATGGTAACGATGTATTTGCGGTGTATGCAGCGGCGCGCCAGGCCATGGACCGCGCGCGCGCCGGGGAAGGTCCGACTCTGATCGAGTGTAAGACGTATCGTTTACGACCGCACTCCAATGCTGATGATGATCGCAAGTATCGGTCGGCGGAGGAGATCGAAGGGTGGCGGGCGCGCGATCCCATACTGCGTTTTGAGCGTTACTTGATCGATCACGGGCTGCTTGGGCCAGAACAACTCGAAGCGATGCGTCGTGAGGTGCGCGCCGAGGTTGATGCGGCCACTGATGCCGCCGAAGCGGCTCCATGGCCGCTACCCGATAGTCTGACCGATCATCTCTATGGGAGCGTCGGCCGGTAACTGCTCGAACCCGTTCATTGTCGCGAGTTCGGGGGCAGCTCTGGTACAGACGCCTTGCCGATGAAACATGCCAGGTCGCGGAGACGTGTGAAGCATTGATCTGACCTCACCATGTGCCTATGCCTGTCCTGACATTTCTCGAAGCGATTCGTAGTGCGTTGCACGACGCAATGGCCGCAGACCAGCGGATCATTGTGCTTGGCGAGGATGTTGCGGTCAAAGGGGGCGTGTTCCTGGCAACCGACGGCTTACTGGCGCGCTTTGGCGAGCACCGCGTGATCGATATGCCAATCGCCGAGGCGGCCATCGTTGGCGTCGCTATCGGTGCGGCAATCCATGGATTGCTGCCGGTGGCCGAGATCCAGTTCGCCGACTATATCTACCCGGCCATTGACCAGATCCTGAATGAGGCGGCGCGGCTGCGTTACCGCTCGAATGGCGATTGGAGCTGCCCGATTGTGGTGCGCGCCCCCTTCGGTGCCGGTATCCACGGCGCGCTGTATCATTCGCAGAGTGTCGAAGCGCTGTTCACCAGCACCCCTGGTATCAAGGTCGTTGTTCCATCCACTCCTGCCGATGCAAAAGGGCTGTTGATCACTGCAATCCATGACCCGGATCCAGTGGTTTTCTTTGAGCACAAACAACTCTACCGCTCGGTGCGGGGCGACGTTCCCGACGGCATGTACCGTGAACCGATCGGGAAAGCGGCCGTGCGGCGCAGTGGCGACGATCTGAGCGTGTTCAGCTATGGGTTGATGGTTCATTATGCGCTGACCGCAGCGGAGCAACTGGCGGCGGACGGGATCGATGCCGAGGTGATCGATCTGCGAACGCTGGCGCCGCTTGATCGCCACACAATCCTTGCGTCGGTCGCAAAAACCGGGCGGGCACTGATTGTGCATGAGGATACGCTGACCGGTGGCGTCGGCGGTGAAATTGCTGCACTGATCGCCGAGCACGCGTTCGAGTATCTCGATGCTCCGGTACGCCGCCTGGGCGCGCCTGATGTTTTTGCCGCGCCGTTTGCCGATCCGCTTGAAGCGCATTTTATGCTCAATCCGCAGAAGATTGCGGCGGCAATGCGCGATCTTGCAGCTTACTGACCATCGCGCTTCGCGGAGGTGGACTATCAACCCCACAGATACAACACAGTTCCGGCGCATGCCCTGGGGAACGATCATCGGTCTGCTTCTGCTGGTGGCTATTATCGGGATCGCCTATCTTAATCGGGTTGAGGTCGAGAAGGCGCTTACGCTGTTGCGTGACGTTCGCCCGATGTACCTGGTGCTGGCGTTTGCTGCGGTAGTGGCAGGGTTCGTGTGTGCCGGGCAGATCTATGGCCGGGTGCTGGCGATTCTTGGCCATCGCGCGCAGGTGTGGTGGTTAACTGCCGCCGCGATGGTTACGATCTTGATTAACCAGGCGATTCCCGCCGGAAGCGTCGGCGCGTATGCGTTCCTCGTCGCCAGCCTGCGGCGGCGCGGTTTCCCGGTCGGCAGCGTTGCCATGGTTGCCGGGATGGAACTGCTGAGCTGGAATGGCGCGGTGCTGGTCGCGTTCAGCTATGGCCTGATCTATCTCCTGGTGACGACTGGCCTGAGTGGGGCGTCCATCAGCTATGGTGCGCTGGCGGTTGCGCTGGGAGTGATGGGCGGCGCGATGTATGTCGCTTCTCGTCCGGACGTGACGTTGCAGAGCTGGGGCCTGTCGCTGAAGTCGGTGGTGAACCGCCTGTTCGGACCGGTGTTGACCACGGCCCAGGTCAGTCAGGCGGTTGATGAGATCGTCGCCAGCCGGCGGTTGATTCTGGAACAGCCACGCCGCATGGTGATGCTGGTCGGTATGCAACTTCTGATCTTTTTCTGCCACAGCCTGGCGTTGCTGGCGATCCTTCACAGCCTGGGCGCCGAGCCGCCGGTTGCCGCCATAGTTGCTGCCTATGGCCTGGCATTGATTGTCAGCGTGTTTACCTTGCTTCCCGGTGGCGGTGGCACCGTCGAAGCGGCACTGACGGTCGCGCTGCATGCTCAGGGGACGCCGCTCGAAGCTGCGCTTGGCGCTGCCATTCTGTTCCGCCTGATCAGCTTCTGGATCATGTTGCCGGCTGGTATGCTGTGCTATCGCCTGCTGACCCGTTCGGGTGGGAACGGGCCTGCGCCTCCGGAATAAACGTCAGGCGACCCGTCGATCAACCGGCAAGGTGCGCCAGCATGGTTGCGTATACCGCAACACCGCGCGTCAACTGATCAACGCTGATGTATTCATCAACGACGTGGAACTGTGCCGCGTCTCCCGGCCCGATGACGATCGAGGGAATGCCGAGATCGCCGGCGCTGCCGCTGCCGTTGGTGCAGTAGGCGATCGTACAGGTGCGCGGCTCGACCCCCGCCGTTTCTGCTGCACGCAGCGCCGCACGCACCAGTTCGTGCTCGGGGTGAATCTCCCATGCCGGGTGGAAATCGTCGCTTCGCAGTGTTGCGCCGGTGTAGCACAGTACGGTGACATCAAGGTACGCCACGCCAACCTGGTCGAGCCCACCGAGCGCAGCGCGGATGCCTTCCAGCACACTGGCGCGTGTTTCGCCGCGCACGAGCCGGCGATCCCAGCGCACATCGCAGCGATCCGGCACAATGCTGGTGCCGGGGTAGGGCGAACTGACAATTTCTACCAGTTCCATGACACCGGCGCCGAGCAACGTGTCGTGGGGCGCCTCGATAGCGCGCAGTCGCGCGATGACGTCCATCATACGGTACACGGCATTATCGCCTTTGTGGGGGACGGAGCTGTGTGCCGGCCGGCCATGGGTCGTGACGCGAATGCCCGCGCGACCCTTCTGGCCGATGCCGGCCTGGAGCATGGTCGATTCGCCGATGATCATCAGGTCGGGGCGGCGTTCTGCGATGATGGCATTGAGGGCCGGCCCCTCAAGTTCCTCTTCGGCAACGCTTGCCGAGACGCTGATCGTCCCGCGGATGCGGGCACGATCGAGCGATGCGGCGGCGCAGATCATGGCCGCCAGTGGTCCTTTCATATCGGTTGCGCCACGTCCCCAGATCTTGCCGTCAGAGAGTTCGGCGCCGTATGGCTCGTGGGTCCAGAGCTCGAGCGTCGTGGCCGGTACAGTATCGAGGTGGCCGTCAAGGTGGATGTGCGGCCCCGGCGCCCTGCCGTGGATGATGCCCACCACACTGCCGTACCGGTCGACCGATACCACATCGTAGCCGAGGCGGCGCATCCAGCGTTCGGCAGCCTCGGCAGCCTCGCGCTCGCGACCGGCAAGGCTGCGGGCGCGTACCAGGTCACGGCAACAGGCGATCACATCCTGCTGCATTTCTGCGCCAATCATGGATGCTTCTTCGCAGAGATCGCCAAATGTGGCGGTAAGCAATGCTGCCAACTGCCGGCACAGAGCGAACGTTGCGGCGCGCTCACCCGTGTACGCGGACAGGCGTTTCTTTTCAGTGCCCCGGTCAGTTGCGGCAGATCTTCTGGGTGATCGCCTCGAGACTTCTGCGGTAGCCGGTACTCGGGGCGAGATCATACCAGAGTCGCACGGTTTGTCAAGTTGATCAACATTTTGTTGACAAGCGCATCCATGCCAGGTGCGTTCGTCGGGGTGCGATGGAAAGTATGCGGAACAGCGCTGCTGGGAAGCGGACGGCGCCAACCGGCGCGCGGACACGGCAGCTCGCCATCAGGCGGAGTTTCGCGGCGGCGCGCTCTGGCGCGTCGCTGCAGGACCATTCGTTACCTCGTTCGTCGTTGCGCATTGCGTCGTGTAACCGCTCGTGATACACTGTGTCCACCGGGAGTTGTCGCAAGCCTTGCCGGCTCGTCTGGCATCGCGCTATGATGCGTCGAAAGAGGATCTGCATGCGCTCCAGGCGTATGTCGCACCAGAAGGTAACGATCAGCCAGATCGCGAAAGAGGCAGGGGTCTCGAAGACTGCCGTCTCGTTTGCCTTCAATGATCCCTCGCAACTCTCTCCAGCGACGGCCAGTCATATCCGCGCGATCGCCGAGCGCCTGGGATATTCGCCCGACCCGATCGCGCGCAGCATGACCACCCGGCGAACGAACGCACTTGGCGTGCTGTTGCCGCAGGATATTGCCACCACGATGGAAAATCCGTTCTTCCCGCAGTTTTTACGTGGCATCGGCATCGTCTGTGGTGCGGCGGGCAAGACGCTCATGCTGGTGCCACCGCTCTCGGGTTCGGTCTTGAAAGCCATTCCCCATGCGACTGTAGATGGGTTTGTGGTGGTTGGCCTTGAGGTGGATCGGGGCGAAGTACAGCAACTGCGGCGACGTCACGTGCCGTTTGTGATGGTTGACAGCGACGCGCCCGATGATGTGCCGGCCATTAACGTTGATGATCGCTGTGGCGCGCGCGCCGCTATGCTGCACATTCTGGGCCAGGGGCACTGGCGCATTGCCGTCGTCTGCCTGGAGTCGTGGCGGCAACGCTACGAAGAGTATACCGGTACCCTGGCGGCGCGCCTGGCCGGGTATCGTGCCGGGCTTGAGACGTATGGCCGTAGCCTGGACGATGTGGATGTGCAGGTGATCGCAGCGTCCGCCAGTCGCGCAGGCGGTGTCGAAGCATTCACACGGCTCTGGAACGACCAGTCGCCCCCCACGGCGATCATTACAATGAGCGATATTACGGCGCTGGGGATCATGGATGCGGCCGCCGCGCGGGGCGTACGCATTCCGGAACAGCTATCGGTGATCGGGTTCGATGATTTGCCGGAGGCGGCGCATGCGACTCCACCGTTGACGACGGTTCGCCAGCCGATCGAGGTCAAGGGCAAGCTGGCGGCGGAACTGCTGGTGCAGGCTCTGGAAGAGGAGAGCGAGCCGGTGCATCATGTGTTGCGTACCGAATTGATCATACGCGGCTCCACGTGCGCCCCGGTACGGTCAGGCCGCGCGAACAACGAATCAGCATAGAAAGAGGAGCGTATGTTCGTTCTTGGGGTCCTGGTGGCGCTGGGCTCGGCGGTGGCGTTTGCTGCGCTTGGCCTGGTAACGCTGTTTGGCGGTGCGCGTTCGACACAGGAGCAGGTGATCCCTGGTTTTCTCCCTGACCAGCCGGGTGGGGCCGAACGGCTGTTCACCCTTGGTGCGGTGTGGCTGCCGGTGATCATTGTGGCGATCTTCGGCGTCTATACGGCAGTCCGGATCGTTGAGATGGTCATTCAGGCGACGGTCGTAGGCAGGTAACGCCGGGCGGCACGATCGTGCGCTTTCAGCATGGGCCATGAGCAAGAGGCATAAGGTCCGGGGCAGCCACAAGCCTATCGTGTCTCGCCTCTACCCTATGACCGTACCTGGGAGTACAGTTCGTTTGCCTGGCGCAGTGCCGCTTCATAGATCGGATCGCGCCGCGCCAGGCGCAATTCGTCAATGATGAGTGCGGCATCATCCTGTTCCGGCAGACGCACGGCACGCTCCACTGGCGCAAGGCCATCAACGATCGCGCGTGCCGTCAGATGGCCTGGCGTCGTTCCCCGAAATACGATAAACTGTGCGTCCGGTACAAACAGCGCCACTGACACGATGCCGTCAACGGCTGCGTTCTCAACAGGAAGTATCTCTAGCCACGTAGTGCCGCCATCCTTCCGCCGCAGCGGAACGGCATCATCAAACGGAGCATCGGGGTGCCAGTCGAGCCGTGCTCCCAGCCAGCCCGCCAACAACAGCGCAGCCGCTGTTCCAGCAGGTGTATGTTCGATGATGACGCGCTCAATCCGCGGCAGTCGTTGCAGCGCCGGCGGTGCATCGAACAACTGGGCAATCTGCTCGCGCCACGGCGTCAACCGGCCCCAGGCCAGGTCGCTGACTGCGACGCCCTCGGTCGCGAAGGCGTGCGCGGCTGCCAGCGCCGCCCCTGCCCCGTCCATGTGAGTTGTGTCAAGCACGAGGCGATCGGCAACGCTGCGGAGTTGCGCCAGAAGTTCACCTTCCGGCAGGTGATCAAACACCCACCACAGAACGACCGGCACGTCCGGTTCGAGCAGCGCCAGCACAACTCCCGGGATCTGCGCTTCCCCGCCCTGGCGCGCGACGATGGTGATCTGCTCGCCGCAGACCTGTGGCCGCCCCGGTGCAGGAAGGTGGCAATGCGCCTGCACCCACGCGTCCAATCGCCCGGTTGCCGGCGTGGCGAGTGACGCATCCGTCGCTTGCATTGCCGCGACAATCGCCCGATTCGGGCAGGCGGCGGTCAACCGTGCGATGACCTCTGTTGCCCGGTCAACTGCGGCTCCGGTGGTCAGCACCACAAGATTCAGGACGCAGGCCCGCATCATGGCGCCGCCGGCGTTCTGAGTCTCGGCGGCCACGTGCCAGAGCTGCGCCAGTTCATGCTCAATCGCGCGCGCATCAACAGTTGCAAGGTCCATGGTTGGCGTCGTGGCCATGTGCGTCACAGGCGTCTCCACTTTGCTCCAATGGATGCAATCAGTGCATCAGCGCTTGCCGGCCCCCAGCTTCCCGCACCATAGTTCGGAAATGCCGGCGGCGCGCTTGCGGCCCAGCCTGCAATGACCGGGTCGAGGAGTGTCCACATCGCTTCGACTTCATCGCTGCGCGTGAACAGGGTCGAGTCGCCCAGCATGGCGTCCAGCAACAGGCGCTCATAGGCTTCTGGCGACTCAACGCCAAACGAATCGTTATACCGAAAATCCATCATGACCGGCCGGATGGTATTGGACTGGCCGGGAACCTTTGAGCCGAATCGTAGTGAGATGCCCTCATCGGGCTGAATCTTGATCGCCAGCACGTTCGGCTCAATGCCGCTCAGGGGTCCATGCTCAAACAGCATGAGCGGTGCCATCCTGAACTGGATCGCGATCTCACTGGCGCGTTTTGGCATCCGCTTCCCGGTACGCAAGAAGAACGGAACACCGGCCCAGCGCCAGCTCTCAATATGCAGGCGCAACGCCACAAACGTCTCGACGGCCGAGCCGGGGGCAACACCCGGCTCCTCACGGTATCCGGGTGCCACGGCGCCGCCAACGGCCCCCGGGCCATACTGGCCGCGCACGGTTGCATGCTCAACATCCGCAGCCGTCAATGGGCGTATTGCGCGCAGCACCTTGACCTTCTCATCGCGCACGGCATCGGCGCGATAGCCGACGGGTGGCTCCATCGCGGTCAGCGCGAGGAGTTGCA
>Ga0272446_1002040_pt1 | contig 28271 bp, 22 predicted proteins | sample YNPCB0061_FD_194587 | JGI IMG/M metagenome (GOLD analysis project Ga0272446, IMG submission 194587) | Hot spring microbial mat communities from Yellowstone National Park, WY, United States - YNP-CB-006-1 | ecosystem: Environmental > Aquatic > Thermal springs > Hot (42-90C) > Sediment | place...
TCATGCTTTTGAACTATCCGATACTGCTGTGTTTACTTATTTACATGGAATTTATAGTACAATAGTTTTAAAAGATGTGATTCAACGTAATGATATTAAAGATCCTGCTTTGCTGGATCATGTGATTAAGTATGTTTTTGATAATTGTGGCAACATTACCTCTGTAAAAAGAATTTCTGATTATCTTAAAACCCAAAAACTCACGGCCTCGGTGGATAAGGTGCTGAACTATATTCATTACCTGGAAAAGGCTTTTCTGGTATATGAAGCTCAGAGGTACGATATTAAAGGTCTTCGGCTATTAGAGTTATATAGCAAATATTACGCCGGTGACATAGGTTTACGCCATGGGCTATTAGGCTATAAAGATGGTGATATAAATGGATTGCTTGAAAATATTGTATACCTTGAATTGCTGCAAAGGGGATACTATGTCCATATTGGTAAATTAGATACTATGGAGGTTGATTTTATTGCGGAAAAACAGAATGAAAAACTTTATATCCAGGTATGCTATCTTTTACCTAATGAGGAAGTGATTGAACGTGAGTTTAGACCTCTGGAGCGTATACAGGATAGTTATCCTAAGTATATCCTCACCCTTGATGAATTCCAGGCTATAGAACGCAAGGGTATAAAAACAATCTACCTGTTAGACTTTCTTCTAGCCGTTTGAATTACTGGGGAAATAGGGCTTAAGGGTCTGGGCTAGCGCAGAGATGCTTCTGGTCTGTATCCAGAGTCTGCCGGGGCCTCGGAAACGGCAGACGAGGCCTTCGCCGGAAGCCATGGAAGAAAACAGTCCCCGGGATGCGGTTTGAATGGTGTAGCTAAGGCTTGCATCAAAGGCAACCATATTGCCCGTGTCTACCACATATTCGTCCCCTGCATTCAGTTGTTTTTCGATGATAGCTCCGTAGGAAGCGAGCCACAGGTCGCCGGATCCGCTTATTTTTTGCAGAAAGAGACCCTCTCCCGAAACAAGAGCTTTAAGGGATCCCTGGGAAGATACCTGTAGATGGGTAGACCCTGCCAGGTATGCACCGCTTTGGGCAAAAATAGTTTCACCCCGTAAGGGTAGATGCAAAATATCCCCAGGATAGGATGGGGCTAAGATTAATTCATCAGAGGAGGTCCCCGCAGTATATTCAGAAGCAAAGAGGCTTTCGCCGCCCATCATTGCTCCCAGAGTTCCGAAGACTCCCTTTCCGCTGGTTTTTGCCTTAAGCTCCATGGTGCCGCTCATGCTGATCATCGCCCCGGCTTCTGCCCGGATTTGCTCCCCAGCCTCGAAAATAAGCCGCAGTACACTGAATACAGGCCGCTGTTCTATTGAAAATTTCATCAATCTGTCTCCTTCCTATAATTATACGTAACATTATAGTTCATTTCTTGATGAAATTAAGTCTATTTACTCTGTAGATGCAGAAAATTCCAGATTGCCGTATCTTCCTGACCGATACGCCAAAAGGCGATATAGTTTATGCCCTGGGTATAATATAGTTCTGCCCGCTGGTGAACAGACCGGTAGTCTTCATAAAAGACTTTTACTTTAATTAATTCGTTATATTCAAAATAAACACTGCCATCGACTCGGGAAGTATCCTGGATGCCCTTTTCATTCATCAATTTGGAAAGGCTTGAAAACCGATATGCCCGAGATGGGTTTATCTCGCCCCAGGCGCGGCCATAAAAGGGTATGCCCATGACAAGCTTTTTATTTTCAATGGTTTTTAAGGCGTAGTCAGCTACCTTTTCACACCATGTTAGGGAGGCTACGGAGCCCGGGGTACTGCCGCTCCAATGTTCGTCATAGGCCATGATAATGATCCTGTCGGCGACCTGGGCAATTCGCTGGTAGTCATAGGCTTCGGATACTTTTTTTGTTCGTGCCGGCAATGCAACGCTGAGGGTCTTTTTACCGATCCGGCTTTTTATTGCCCGCAGAAAGCTGATGAAATGCTCCGTATCATCAGAGAGGATTGCTTCAAAATCAATTTGGATGCCATCAAAGTTTTGTGCGGCCTCTGCAATCTGGGTGATAAGACTTGAGCGGACCGGATAGGCCGGATTCAGGCAGAAATGTGTGAGGGCATAGTTCCCGAGTTCTGCGATTACAAGGTGCACTTTGCCGGTATAGCCGGAAAGCTTGTTTCGTTTAGGTATTCCCCGCAGGTTCCCCGTACTGTTAATGCTGGCACTAAAAAGGGCTACATCCGACACAGGCCAGGCGGGATCCAGGGCCGATTCTTCACCAGCCTGCACGTACCCCCAAATTTCCCGGAAGGTGACCGGTTCAGGTTTTCCAGAAATGGGGGGCTCTTCGCGGATGAGTTTTACCGGAACCGGTTCTGCCTGAGCTGTTTGTAACGCTTCCTGTGGGGGTGACGGCAGGGGAAGGATTGAAGGGCCTGTCGGATCTTGACTTGCTTGCGGAGGCGGGGTGGGAGTCTGAGTCGGAGTCGGAGTAGGAGCCAGTGCCGCAGCGGGCAATGTTTCCGAAGATGCGCAGGACAAAAGTACCATGACAGCCAAAAGACCCATCAATATACTATTTATACATGTATATTCTTTCATATACCCAGTATAACATAGGCTTTGGGGAAAAAGCACCGCTTGACAGTGAAAATTAAATCTATAAAATAATATAGGTTTGCATAACATCCGGGCACAAAAAATGCTTAAGGATGTAAAAACACAGGAGTAGGATATGTGGAGTTTTAACACCGCCGCAGGGGCAACTGCATTTTCGGCGTGGGGCATCTGGTTCTTAGTACTGGCTGTTCTCTTTGGTTATAATGAACTTGCCAGACGTTTTAAATGGTTCGGCTTCTTCAGTTACTTTATATTGCCAGTGGTGCTCACCCTGGTGTGGTTTTTTGTCATCCCTACAGAAACCTATACGGACTGGTTTCATCTGGCAAAGGTGTATTCCGCTACGGCTGGAAGTATCATTTTCTGGCTAATCCGATATGTACAAAAAAAGGATGCTACAGGAAAGGTTGTGTGGCGTCTTGCGGATCAGAAATGGGCCCTTACATTGCCGGCTATCATCCTTGCTATTAATATTCTGGAAGCAGTCACGCGGGACTTTCAGGTTGGGATGAGTTTCTTTGGGACCAATTCAGGTTCCATCGAGGGGGAAGTTACCGGCGTGCTGGGCGGCCCCTGGAATTTTATGAATGGTATCGCAGGTATTTTGAACATCATCACCATTACCGGCTGGTTTGGTATTGTAATCCGGAAGGAAACTGAGCAAGATAAGAGCCGGGATATGCTCTGGCCTGATATGCTGTGGTTCTGGATTATTGCCTATGACCTCTGGAACTTTACCTATGTATACAACTGCCTGCCAACCCATTCCTGGTATGCCGGCTTTGCCCTCCTTTTTGCGGCAACCCTTTGTGCCTTTACTTTAGGAAAGGGTGCATGGTTACAGCACCGCGCGGCTACCTTGGCCATCTGGTGTATGTTTGCCCAGACCTTCCCCAAATTCCTGGATCAGGGGGCGACCATGGTAGTTTCTACCTACAATACCGCAATCTATACCTTCTGGGGTGCCCTGTCGCTGGCGAGCAATGTGGCAGTTTTACTGTATATGATCTATAAGGTTATTAAAACGAAGCGGAATCCCTATCTGGGTGAACTGTACACGGACCTTAAGGCCTATAAGGCAATTAAGGCCTTGGCTGAATAAGTCCTAGGCTACAAATACCGTTTTGGTTCTCCTCCCACCACTGAGGCATAGAGCTCAACAAAGCCCTTGGCGGTGCTGGAGGCGATCTTGCCGAGGAGTACCTCTTCTACCTGGAAAAAGCCCACCTCCGCTGACATGCTTACATCGATACGGATGGGCTTTTCTGAGCCGGCGGTAAGTTTTACTGTTTCAATGGAGTTGGCAGAATACTTGTGGATGTCTCCTACCCGCGGTTCGTGGGCTAAGGCCATGGGAATGCGGGCTCGGCCCTTTTCCATATCACAGCCATCGGCAATGAGAATGATTCCCGCTTCCAAGGAATGGATCTTGCGGCCCGCCATGTGCCCCACAATACCTTCGATGGCCAGGGACCGGGTAACCACCCGTTTTTGTATGTCCTGGGGATAGAGTTCCTGCAAGAGCCGATCGATGATGGGGTAGGCCAGGTAACAGCTGTGAAGTTCATGGTCCTGCCTGCCGATGGTCATCCCCAGGTCGTGGAGAAAAGAAGCGAGGAGGACCCCCACCAGGCTTTCTTCAAAGGTCCCCGCCTCTTCTGTCTCCAGGCTGGTGCGGATCCCTGCCTGCTTTAAGAGCCCCATCATGATGGTCGCATTAAGCGCCACGGTCCGCATATGGACCGGGCCGTGATCGTTGTAGCCTAGGCGTTTAATCGATACGGTGTTGGCATACTCCTGCATGGCGTGGATTTCCTCATCCTCTAGGAGCATCTGGGTGGCCGTAAGGGGTATGCCTTTACCGGTTAATTCTTCTACGGTGGCCAGGAGTTTTTTATCCATGGCCAATTCTTTTGGTGACTTCATGCCTTAAATATACTACACCTCCGGGGCATGGGCCAGCACATAATCTTCTGCTTCTTTGCTCCACAAATTGTGGTGCTTCTCGCAGATCCTGGCCAGTTCTGCATAGAAGGGATCGGTTTTGCCGCGCTCAGCAAAGTCACTGATGGCTACCAGGTCCATTTTTTTATGGGTATAGATGAGTTTTTTCCCGCCGGGAATTGTATCCAGGTCTACCACGGTTTGGGGAACCGCATTCAGGCCCCCCACATGGGTGATCATGAAGACCGGATTCAGTGTGCCCTCTGCCATCATGGTAAGGGATTCAATCATGTCGTCCGTATTGCCCCCGCTCGTTCCAACGAGGTGATGGGATTCGTAATGCACATTGTAAAAGTTAAGCATGGCGGAAAAGGCTGGATCCGTGGGGCCTGCAAAGAAATTAAGACACCCATCATGGCCAAGCAGGCGGTCTCCCATTTCTACCACGGGCTTTACGGGGGCAAAAACAAAGACATCATCATACAGCTGCCCGCCATTCAAGTCCTTAAGGTACGCAACCGGGTCTGCCATGTCCTTGGTATTTACATAGATGAGCTCTACTCCCTGCTTTTTAGCTTCCTGCACCGTGAGGAGCTGGGCCGCCCGCGTAAGCCGCGCATCATCAATATCGGTTACTACTACTCGGGAAGGTTTTCGGTTGTTATGAATAGCATAATCGATAGCACCCAATCCCATGGGTCCTACGCCAGCGAGGAGAGCCAGGGCTCCCCCTTCTTTTATGCCCATTTCATGTACATAGGACCCCCCATGGGTATGGTATTGGGCATGAAAGGCTCCAACGATGCAGGAGACTGGTTCCGAAAGGGAGCCCATAAAAAAGTTATCCGCCTTATATTCCAAAAGGCAATTCATCTCCATAACTTCATTTGGAATAATAATGTAGGTTGCATCCCCGCCGATATATTCATAGGAATAGCCCGGCGCATAGAGGGTTCCCTGGTAATTCAGAGCGGGTTGTATGGCAAATTTCGCTCCCTCTTTATATTTTCCTGCCCATTTTTTGCCAACCTTTTCTATTACGCCGCAAAATTCGTGTCCTACAATAATTGGGTTGGTTGCCAGGTTGTGCCGGACCCGCTTGTGCTTTTCGCCCTGCATGGCCAGTTTATGGGTCGACATGCAAATGGAATCGCTCACCACCCGGGCAAGAATTTCATCATCCTGTAATTGGGGGAGTTCAAAGGTTTCCACCCGTAAATCATTAACGCCATAGAGGCGAACCGCCTTAGTTTTCATAGTACCTCCTATTCTCTTCATCAATATGATTCAACCAGGCTTGCCGGTAACTTTCTAGCTCAGCTAACTGGACCTTAGGCACCTCCTGGTACATAACCGTAAAGTCGTTCCGCAGGTCCTCTAGGCTTTTACCGGTTATGGCCATTTTTGCGGTCATGGCAGCACCAAAGGCGGTGGCCTCTGCAATATCCGTGAGGGCCAGAGGGTTATCCGCAAGGGCCGATGAAAGCATCACATTATAGGCCTCGTTTTTGCGGAACCCCCCTTCGGTAAAGACCTCCTGTCCCTTTTGCAGACCCGCCCGTTCAAGGGCTGTCAGGGTTTGCATAACCAGGGAAATCCGAAGCACCGCAATACCCCGCTCAAAGTCGCTAAAGCAGGGGGGAATTGCTTTACGGGTAAGAATATCCCTATAGGGATATTCAACACCGCCTTCTATAACCCGCGGCTTTGACTGGGGAAATTGGCCAGACCCGGCGGTCAATTCTGGAAGCAGGAATGCTTCTTTTTGCCTGAGAATTTCCCGATACAGCTCAGCCCGGTAGGGCGGCAGGTCTTTGCAATGGTGAAGCTCCTGCAATATGGCTGACCAGGTTTCAAATTCGTAGCCCCCGAGAAATATGGCTGTTTTTACGGGGCTTCCAAAGGCAGACTGATTAAAAAAGACAACCTTTCCAAGTTCATCTTTCTTGAACCCATAGGTGCTGACAGGATTCATAATAACGCACCAGGTCCCGGTAGAATTAAGCACAAAGCCCTGTCGGCCCTTTTTAGCAAAATGAGGAAGCAGTGAAGCATTTGAATCGTGGATACCCATCGTAACAATTGTATCGGGCTTAAGTCCCGTTGCCTGAGCCAGTTCAGAACTGATTGTTCCCAACACATCCCAGGAGTGTTTTAATTCCTTCGGGAGTAAATCGGTAATTCCAAGCCCGCGGGCTACACTGGACCAGGTACCCCTTTGCCAATCCCAGAGATAGGTATGACAGCCCACATAGGTATTTTCTGCGCCAACAATACCCGTAAATCGGTACGCCCAATACTGGGGATAGTTTAAAATATATGCGGTTCTTTTAAAGCCTTCAGGGAATTGCTGTTGGGCAAAAAGAATTCCCTTTGCCGGGTTGATAAGGGCCTTAAAATAGGGCGTTCCCGTTTCAGCCTGAAGTGCTTCCGGACTGCCAAACCGGGCATAAAAGGCATCATGAAAAGCGTTCCCCGGTTCGTGGGTGTAATAAACACAGGGAACTGCAGGTTTGCCATCGGGGCCTACGCAGACAAAGGTTGCCCCATGGGTTGTTATTGCAATAGCCCGTATTGGGTATGCATGGGCAGTCCGGCCTAATTCCTGGATAAACCAGGCTTCCATAGCTTCCAGGTCATGGGTCTGACAGTTTTGAACAGGAACCGGCTCAAAGGTCCGGTATGTTGCTTCGAGCTGGTGTAACTGTTCATCGTATATGGCCACCTTTTTGTTGGTCATCCCTATATCGATAACCGCAATGGCATATTCCATACCATACCTCCTAGTGAAGCATGACCTGGCCGCCCGTTACAGGGACAGCTTGGCCTGTTTCATAAACCTGCTCGATAATATAAAAGAGGGCCCGCAGTACATCCGGCCCGGTACACCCCCGTTTCATAGGCACCTTAGCTTCGTAAAAAGCCCGGACATCCGCCACTGTTTTGGCCCCCGGAACCTTACCTGCCTGCAAATATTGCACAAAGAGGCCCTTCTGCGGATCGGACCAGAGGGGGCCGTCAAAAAAGTTGCCGGGGCAAATGGCATTTACCTTAATGTGGTATTCTACCAATTCCATGGCAAAACTTTGCACCAGTCCAATCCCGCCGAATTTACTGCCCGCATAGGCTCCATTTTTATTGGATCCCTCCAAACCGGATTTTGAGTTAATCTGAATGATATCCGTATACCAGTCCGGAGCAGTCAAAGCCTGGAGCCGCATCACCTGGGCCGCATGTTTAGTGACCAGGAAAAAGGCGGTATAATTCACATCGGTAACCAGCTTAAAGGCTGCAAGTTCCTGGTCCAGGACACTGCCAGCCTTTAGAACCCCCGCATTGCTGACACAAATATCAAGGCCGCCGGCCCATTCTGCAACCTGGGCAAACATCTCTTGTACCGAAGCTTCATCGGCCACATTGCAGGCCACTGGCAGGGCTGTGGTTCTGCCGTACTGGCTGTTCAGGCGGTTTGCCAAGGCCTGGGCCCCCTCATAGTTCAGGTCTGCAATAAAGACCAGGGCTCCGGCCCCAACCAGACCTAAAACGAGCTCTTCCCCAAAGCCCTGGGCCCCGCCGGTCACCAGGGCCACCTTACCCTCCGCTACCCGGATGCGGTTTTGGAATAACTGTTCATAGCTCGGTGCTTGGCCTGTGGCCGCGGGTACTTGCAGAGGCTTTCGGTCCTGGTTTTTCATTCGGTTACGGCAGCTGTCCAGGTCCCAATCCACCCAGAAAGTGCCAATACCGGTCGCTGTTTGTACCCTCACGCAGGAGGGCAGCTGTTTTACGTGACTCTTTTCGTGCAGAGCCTCTACCCCCGAGGGTTCCTGTTCAAAAAGCCAGGCTGCGCAGGTTTCAGATGCAATTTTTGCGGCCATATTTTCGTTAAAAAGACCGTTCTGAAAAGCAGGCCCCATATCTATGGTGCAATCTGCTTCGACCAGGGAGTCCCCAGCCAGTACGATGACACTCCGGCCTGAGTTCTGCAGATACAGCCCCCTTATGAGGGGTGCGATACTTTGCATCAACTTATCCATGTCTATAGGCCTCCAGTTCCTTTGCTTGAATAACATGGCGGGCACTCGCTTCCGGGTGATGCCTGTCGAGCCGCCGTCCCAGGCTGGCATAGGCGGAAATTCGTTCTGAAAGGCTTAGGTCCGCCAGAGGATTTTCAGGATGAAAGAGGGAATACTTCATATTGATGGATGCCAGCCGCTCATGGGCGATGAGGGCCCAGGTACTGTCTACCAGGTGACGGAACTCCGGCGCTACAACCTCAGGACAGGTAAAGGCTTGTCGGGAGCTATTAATATCTACCCCGGAAATTTCCATAAAATCATAGGCTTTGCAGAGCCTTTGTACTTTTAACAGTTGTTCCCTGGTATTTCGGGGGGGCATATACGTAACCGCCCGGTACCCAAGCCGTTGTAATTCCTGGAAAAGTTCTTCCAGATATGCATCCTCAAAGTGTTCGGCCTTTTTATCACCCGTGGGAGAATCCCCTACGTCGCCCAAATAGGCATAGGCGGGAATTCCCTCGATGGACCGGGCAAAGGCCACTGCCTCTTCGGCGGGAATACACTCAGATTCATCACTCTGGATAAAAACATCAGGCAGAAAGTCCGTTTTTAATAGTCCGAGCAGGTCAAAAATATAGTGGGGATTGGTTTCATCTCCTAAGAGAACTGCTAGTTTTGGCGGCGGTTCAATACCCAAACGGGATACCAGGGCTCCCACCAGGGCGGGTCCCTGGTCATATTCGGCTATCAGTCTGCGGGCTACCGCGGCCATTAAATGCCGTTCGGTGATGCTCCCACCCTCGTGAGCTTTGGAAAGGGGGAGTATGTCATCTTCGAAAGAAAGGCCTTTAAGACCAGCGCGGGAGAGCTTTTCATTTATCCGATCCACCATGGCCCGGTTCCGTTTGTTCCGCTCTTCCTGAATTGGCTTTAGAAAGGTCTGAACCTGCCCGTAGGCCTGCCGGGGTATGCCCTGGACGGTCATGTAGACGATGCCCCTGGAATCAGGATTATTGATTTTCCGGTCCGCAAAGGGGCCCGGTTTTCCGTCGGGGCCCTTTTTAAAGCTTACCCGAATTTCAAAACCCACGCAGCCCCCGATGCCAAGGATTTCACAGGCCGTGAGCATCTCCTCAGCGGCGCCCAGCGAGTCATGGTCTACTGAACCAGCCGCTTCGAGTCCCGCCTCCCAGGCCTTAAGGGCCGCCATAGAAGGCGTATAGGGGCTGAAACTATACACGGTATGGATGTGGTTATTTACCTCACCGCTTTTTGGCGGTTCACCCTTTTCTGAAAGCACCTGCTCCACATGGTGCTTCAGGGCCTTAAGCCGTTCCCGCTTTGATAAAGCCGGGTCATTAATCCGTTCTTTCATCGGCACTTACACCCCAAGCCGGTTACGGCGCAGTACCTCACCAAGGGTCTGTACCGTACTTGGCACATGACCCTTAAGGGGCAGAATCCGCTCATGAATCGTATCGATGATCCATTCTTTCTGGGGGAAGTAGAGACTTTCCATTTCCGCCGCCGGAGTAATCCAGTTGCGGCTGCCAACTACCGCCACCGGCCCATCAAGATAATCAAAGGCCAGGGTCTGTACGTTGCTCGCCACGGTGTGCAGGAAAGAACCCCGTTCTACCGCATCGCTGGCAAGGATGAGTTTCCCCGTCTTTTTAACCGACTCCAGGATTTTTTCATAGTTCAGCGGGTTGATGAACCGGAGGTCGATCACTTCTGCTTCTAGTCCCCATCGTTCCTGCAATACCTGGGCCGCTTCCATGGCCTTATACAGGGTAGCCCCCAGGGTTGCAATGGTCAGATCCTTCCCCTGCCTGCGAATGGCCGGTTCCCCCTCCGGTATTTCATAATAGCCTTCGGGAACTCCGCCCTTTTCGAATTGTTCGCTCACATCATAGAGGAGCTGGCTTTCAAAGAAGATGACCGGGTCGGTGCCCCGTAATGCCAGATTCAGCATGCCCTTGGCGTCATAGGGGGTGGCGGGGAACATGACCTTAAGACCCGGAATATGGGCCACCAGGGCGGACCAGTCCTGGCTGTGCTGAGCACCATATTTGTTGCCCACCGATACCCGGACTACCAGGGGCATTTTTAATAAGCCCGCCGACATGGCCTGCCATTTGGAAGCCTGGTTAAAGATTTCATCCCCCGCCCGGCCCATAAAATCGCAGTACATAAGTTCTACGACCGCCCGGCCTCCTGAAAGGGCATAGCCAACTCCGGAACCCACAATGGCCCCTTCGGAAATGGGGCTGTTAAAGAGCCGGTGATAGGGAAGCAATTCGGTCAGCCCCCGATATACTGCAAAGGCCCCGCCCCAGTCCCGGTTTTCTTCGCCCCAGGCCGCCATGGTGGGATCCACCGTAAACCGGTAGGCCATGGCTTCAAAAAGGGCATCCCGGTACTGGAAGGCCTTGTTTTTAGAGACCGGCTTACCCTCACTGTCAAAACCATAGCGGATTTTACCCTGCAGGGCCTTTACCCGGGGATTTTCATCAAGCTTTTGGAGAAGTTCCACCGGCCGATCCTCCATTTTTTCAACCTTGCCATTGGAATACATGACAGACTCGATAAACTGACCCGGCACCCGTTCAGAAACCGCATCATTCGTGGCCAGCTTTACCACCTCGAGGAGCTTATTCACAATGGCTACCCGCTGAGCCTCCAGTTCACCCTTGGTGCAAAGTCCGTTTTCTATGAGATAGTTTCCATAGGACTCTATGGCATCGGCTTCCTGCCAGAGCTTAATTTCTTCCTGGGTTCGGTAGCTGGATGCATCCGAAGGAGAGTGACCTGAGATCCGGTAGGTTAGGGTATCGAGCAAGACCGGGCCCTTGCCGGCCAGGAGTAATTCCTTCTTGCGGCTGACAGCCTCTGCGACCGCCAGCGGATTGTATCCATCAACCCGTTCACTGTGCATGTTATCGGGATTGACCCCCGCACCAACCCTGGCCAGCACCTGGTATCCCATGGTTTCTCCCATGGTTTGGCCGCCCATGCCGTAAAAGTTGTTAAAGAAGTTAAAGAGAATCGGCGGGGCTCCCCCCACATCTTTGGGCCAGAGGGTCCGATACTGATCCATGCTTGCAAGCATCATAGCTTCCCACACCGGTCCGCAGCCCATGGAAGCATCCCCAATGTTGGCAATTACTATGCCCGGTTTGCGGTTAATTCTTTTGTACAGGGCAGACCCTGTGGCGATGTCCGCCGAACCGCCTACGATGGCATTATTCGGCATGGAGCCAAAGGGGGTAAAGAAGGCATGCATAGAGCCCCCCAAACCCCGGTTAAAACCCGCTTTCCGGGCAAAAATTTCTGCCAATGTTCCGTAGAGAACAAAATTTTCAGCCAGGTCTTTCATATTTTTGTAGGGCACCTTTTCGGCAACCGACAGGGTTTCGCCATTCAAAAAGCCCTTCATGATACTTTCCAGCTTTTTTTCATCCAACTGCCAGACCGCAGAATAACACTTGGCTATAATCTCTCCATGACTGCGGTGACTGCCAAAAATATAGTCATCAATAGTCAGGTTGATGCACTGGCCAACCGAGGCGGCTTCCTGGCCAATGGAAAGGTGGGCAGGCCCCTTGTGGTTATATTCAATTCCGTTCCAGGACCCCATGGTTTTAAAAGCATTGAGCATGCTTTCGAATTCCCGAATGGTCACCATATCGTACCAAACCCGGAGAAGCCGCTCCTTTCCATAGGTAGCCAGTTCCTTTTTAAAATCCGGTTTGTACTGGTTCACCGGAATATCCTTAATTTTGATAACCTGGGCTTTCCGCACCTCTTCTGGGTGTATCAACAATGATTTCGGCATATATGCTACTCCTTAATGAATGGTCTTACATGGTCCAAACCACATCCCGGATCATTTCGCTGACCGTGGGGTGGGGGAAAATAAGTTCCTGCACATCACTGATGCGCAGTTCCTGTTCAATGAGGGCCGCAGCTCCCCAAATAAACTCCGACGCATAGGCTCCAACTGCGTGGACCCCGAGGATCCTGCCAGTCCCTGCATCGGCAATCACCTTGCAGGCTCCCGGGGCAGCAAAGGTGTTTTCTGCCGCAAAACGGCCAGAAATCCGCATGGGCAGGCTCGCCTTCTTAACTGCAATGCCCTTTTGTTCCGCATCCTGCTCAGTAATTCCGACACCGGCCGCTTCGGGGATCCCATAAACGGCCCAGGGAATGGCATCGTAGCGCATCCGGTTGTCCCGCCGCTTTTCATCTTTGCCATCGAGCCGGTCCAGGTATGCCAGAATGTCCGTGACCGCCACTTCCCCCATCCGATATGCCGAATGGGCCAGAAGGCTCTTACCCGTCACATCACCGGCCGCCCAGATACCGCTGATATTGGTGCGCATCCGGTCATCCACAATAATTCCCTGGCGGCCCATATCCAGACCAACCTGTTCTGCTCCCCAGCCCTGCAGTTGGGGCCGGCGGCCTACCGCCATAAGAATCAGGTCTGCATCAATCTGGGCTGGACTCCCATCCTTTGCCCGGAAATACACCCGGCTCCCTTCGATCTTCTCTACCCGGCACCCTAAACGGAAGTCTACCGACTTCATGGCCCGCCGCAGAATTGGTGCTTGTTCCCGATCCATAAAGGGGACAATCTCATCCAACATCTCAATGATGGTGACCTTGCTTCCCATGGAGGCAAAGAGGGACGCGAATTCAACGCCGATAACTCCGCCGCCAATGACCGTGAGGGATGCGGGGACGCTGGTGACATTTAAAAGCCCGGTAGAATCCACCAGATGTTCATTGTTTTGAACACCCGGAATGGGGGGTATGGCCGGCACTGACCCGGTGGATATGAGAACCGTCCGGCCCTGTTCTTCCCGGATGGTGCCATCCTTCATGGCGATGCGGACCCGCCCGCCATCTTTGCCCCGGGGCGGTGCAAGGAGTTCCCCGGTCCCTTCCAGAACCGTAACCTTGTATTTTTCCATCATTCCGGCAATGCCGGAGCGAAGTTTCTCCACCACCTCAGTTTTCCACTTTTGGATTGCGCCCCAATCATAGGCCACATCTCCACAGTGGATCCCAAACCGGTCCGCTTCCTTCGCATGAACATAGGTTTTTGCTGAATTCAAGAGGGTTTTTGTGGGTATGCAGCCCACATTCAGACAGGTGCCGCCAAGAAAGGCCTTTTCGATTACAAGAACCTGTTTCCCGGCGTGACCCAATCGTTCCGCTGCCAGGTAGCCCGCAGGCCCGCCGCCAAGTATTACCACATCAAACATATATGTTGCTCCTTCATCGGGCCAGCCAGAGATCAATCTGGCTAATTCCATCGCAGAGGGCTTTTAAAAACCGGGCCGCAGGCGCTCCATCTACTACCTGGTGATTAATGGTCAGGCTTAAACCGATATGGGGGACAAACTGGACATCACTGGCATCCACAGCTTCAGTTACCGCGCCTTGTTTTGCCAGGGGCTTAAGCTCCATGCCGCACACACCAAGAATAGCGACTTCAGGTATATTGATGACCGGAGTAAAGCTTTCGATGCCCAAAGCGCCCAGGTTTGTTACCGTAAAGGTAGATCCAGTAAGCTCATCAGGATTGATGTTTCCCTGCTGGCAGGCCGCCGCAAGCCGTTTTGCTTCGGCGGAAATTTGAGCCAGGCTGAGCTGGTCCGCGTTATGAATCACCGGCACCATGAGACCCCGGGGTGTGTCTACCGCCATACCCAGATGGACTGCCCTGAATGTGATGAGCTTGTCATCCAGTTTGTGGGCATTCATAAAGGGATACAGGGGTAAGAGTCGGGATACGGCAAACAGAATAAGGTCATTAACCGTAATCGTCTGAAGCCCTAACTCCGGATGAGAAGCCTTAAAGCGCTGCCGCAGATCCAGCAGTCGATCCGAGCGGGCATGGCTATTCAGGGTAAACTGGGCTGTGCTGGCCAGGGATTCAAGCATCCGGTCCGAAATAAGCTTTCTGATACCTTTAATGGGCGTCTCAGTTTTTTCTTCAATTCCAGGCATGCCCCTCACTGAAGACCCTGCTGAACTTTGCCCGGCTGGAAAACCAGAGGATGCTGCCACCCCGGTCTGACCCTGTACTGCGCTGCCTGTTCCCAGGTCTGATACACGGAGCCTCCCCCCAATTCCGGAGGGTTCCCCAGGTATCGCCGCCCCAACTCCAGTGCCGGCCATGGCGGCCCGGGCAGCCGCCGTCATTGGCGGCCGGCCTTCCAGAACCGCTTGTACATCCCGCTCAATTATTCTGCCACCCGGTCCTGTCCCGGCCACTGCATTAAGGTCCAGGGCTTCCCGGGCCGCCAGGTTTCGCGCCCGCGGGGATGCCGGTGCTGAAGGTTCTGCCTGTCTTGCATCCATCTTTAACGCCGATTCCGTCTCAGTGGCTTCTTCCCTTGCGGGTTCCGCTGTGGTTGCGCCAGCCGGTGAGGTCCCTGCCGCGGAAACTCCAGCCTTAGCCAGGAATGCCTGCCAGTCTTCACCGGCCGTACCGATGACCGCAATAGGCTGAAGCACCGGTACATCATCACCTGCTTCATGCAGGATTTTAAGCAGGGTCCCCTCCGCGCCCGCTGCAACTTCAAAGGTAGCCTTATCTGTTTCTACATCACAAAGGGGTGTATCCGCCTGGACCTGGTCTCCCTCTTTTTTGTTCCAACCGACAATAACACAGGATTCGACCGTGTTTCCCTGGCGGGGCATAATTACAATATGGGCCATTATTCCTCCTTATATCAACCGCACCGAAATGGCAGCTTCTTTTAACTCTCCTTGCGCCTGGGGGCTCAGGTTCCGATCTGTAATAATCATAGCTACCTCCTCGAGGGAAAGTACGCTGACAAAACCGATTTTTCCGTATTTGCTGGAATCGGCCACCAGGATTGTTTGTTCTGCATGGGCCTTCATAGCCTTTACAATCTCGCCACCCTCTACCAGGTGGGTGGTCATGCCACGATGCAAGCTAAAACCGTCGGTCCCAACAAAGACGAGCCGAACATTAAGACGACTGATCGTTTCCAGCGCGATGGGCCCCACCAGCGATTCGGTGGTCCGCCGGAATTCACCGCCGGTCATGGTAATCTGCAGGGCCGGATTCATTCGGGCATAGGAAAATACCAGGGTAGAATTGGTAACAATATGCACATCCCGTTTTCCCACTAAATAACGGGCAATGAGGGCCGTGGTCGTCCCCGCCTCAATCATGATTACATCCCCATCTTCCACCAACTCTGCTGCAGCCCGGGCAATCGCCTGTTTTTCCTCTATATGGAGCCGTTGGCGTTCCAGAATATCCCGATGAAAGGCTGGGGCTGCGCCACCACGGGTCCGCTGAAGCCACCCCTTTTCTTCCAGTTCCTTCAGGTCTGACCGGATGGTTACCTCCGAAAGCTCTAGCTCCGCCGCTAAATCGCTTACAGAAATAGTCCCGAGTTGGGAAAGTTTATCCAATATTAACCGTTCTCTTTCACTAAGGCTTTCGTTCAATTTTCGAACCCCTTTCGAAAGTATTTCGAATATGCTTTGAATATAAGTGCATTTTTTTATTTATGCAAGGGGCAATTGAGGCTGTCCGATAACTCTGTTAATTTTTGTCGGGCTTTTCTAATAAAAATGGTTTATATTGATTTCATGAACATGCTCTATATGGGGACCTGTTCCTGGAACTATGATTCCTGGGAAGGGCTTGTATATACCAGAAAAGAACGGAGTGCCGCCGACTACCTGACAGAATATGCCAGGCATTTTAATACCGCCGAAATTGACAGCTGGTTCTATAAAATTCCAGATCCTGCAGAAGCAAAACTGTATGCAGAAAACACCCCAGAAACCTTCATGTTCACCTGTAAGGTATACGAAGGTTTAACACTGACCCACGAACGATCATGGAACCGACCAGAAAAACTGAGTAAAAATGCCCATTTTTTATCCCGGGACCTGTATTATCGTTTTTTGGAAGCCATTGAACCGGCACATGCTAAAATTGGGCTCATCATGTTCGAATTTGAATACCTGAATAAAGAAAAGATGGAATCAGTTCATGCCTTTATGGATCAATTTGATGATTTTTATGCAAATATCGACAAAACGATCCCTATCGGTATAGAAATCAGGAACAAAAATTATCTTACCCCTGAATATTTTAGTTTCTTACAGGCCAAGGGCATTATTCATGTATTTTCTGAAAAATTATATATGCCCCCGGTGACAGAGGTATTTGCCCGATACCGGGATTATCTTGGGGATACCCTTGTAATCCGGCTTTTAGGCGGCGACCGATCTGAGATTGAAAAGAAAACCGGCAACAAGTGGAATAGAATTGTGGAAGAAAAGCCAAACAAAAGAGAAATTATACAAATGTCGGTGGACTCAAAATTTGACCATGGCAAGGTTATTATCAATGTAAATAACCATTACGAAGGTTCTGCCCCGCTTACGATTTCCGCCCTTCGTCATCTCTATGAGGAATATAGGCCCGCTTCTTCATAAAGCTTAGGCTATAGAGCAGAACCCCAGCCCACACAAAACCAAAGGCAATGAAATTCCGTACTGGAAAGGCTTCGCCGAAGACCCATACCCCCAGGGCTAGCTGAATTGTCGGTGATAAGAACTGAATAAAGCCCAGCGTAGAAAGGGGTAATAGCTGTGCCGCCCGGGCAAACCAGAGCAGGGGTAGGGCGGTTATAACCCCAGAGGCAAGGAGCAGTACTGTTTTATCCCCAGATTTGGCAAAAGGCCCCAGGACCCGTAGGCCGCAAAGGCAAATAAAGTGCCCCGCTGGACCGAATTTTCATCAATTTTTTCCATGGTATGAACACTCTACCGGTACCTTTAGTTTAATACAAGCCAGACCTTTGCCGATACAGTATATATGGATAGGAAAGGCCGATTACTGGTTCTGCTGCTGGTCTTCACCACTGCCATTTCGCTTAAGGCCCTCGATTTATCAATTACGACGGGGGACCTCAGAATTGAACAGCGGGTCGATGGGGGCTACCACCTCTTTATCCGAAAAAAGCCGGACATTGCTTCGGTCCTGCTCACCGAATCCACCCGGGACCCGGCCTTAAAGGCCGATAACTATGCCTACCGGACCCCCGACTGGAATCCGGTAAACGGCGACGAAATCCGCTACCTCGATGGTAAACCCATCCCCAAGGAAAGTAAAATCTGGTCCCTCATCGACTCGAGCCCAGAACCGGACAGCGAGTTTGGTGAGGCTTTTCATATCTATATTCCGTACATACTTAATTATGGGTACAGCTGGAGCCGGCATGGAGAAATCTATGTGGTCGATGGCACCTACCTGAACATCAGGGCCTTTGAGAAACCCTATGGAGATTATCGGGGGAGTTTTAAGGACAATCCCTTTGTACTCAGGGTAACCCAAAAACCCTTGGAAGGACCGCCAGAAGGCAATTTTATGAAGGATACGGTGCAGGCCTTTACAGAAATTGCCGCCGCAGGGAAGGGTGAAGTCATCTATTCTACCGGTGTGGATGATATTGTTCCGAAGATACAGCACGTTTTAGAGAGCGTAAAGGGTAAATCGGTGGACCTCGTGATTGCCCTGGACACTACCGCCAGCATGCGGGACGACATCGATTCAGTGCGGGCCATGCTTATCCCCATGCTTCAGAACATTATTAAGGACTTTGCTTCCTTTAGAATCGGTATGGTGCTCTACAAGGATTATTTCGAAGAATATCTTACGAAGGTCATCCCCTTTACCAGCGATTTTGCAAGCTTTCAGCGGACCTTGAACGCCATCAGGGTCGGCGGCGGCAGGGATATACCCGAAGCGGTCTATGAAGCCCTCTATGCGGCCTGCACCAAATTCCCCTGGATGGCAGAAGAAAAGCTCATCATATTGATTGGGGACGCACCGCCCCATCCGCGGCCCCGGGGAGAAATCACCAAAGAAATGGTCGACCAGGCGGCGGCCGAAGGGGAGCTGAAAATCAATGTGATGATATTACCCCAATAGCGAAGCCTATTTCTTTTCCAGCTCTATTTTAGCCAGGACCTTTTCAGCAAGGATTTTATACTGGGCCGGAAGAAAATCCGCATCGGCCCCTTTATACCGTTCCAGCAGGGCGTTAAAGCCCGCTTTGGCTTCTGCATATTTATGCTGTTTATACTTGATAAAAGCAATTTCATATTCGGCGGTGCAGACCATTTCCATATCATCGCCGAAGCGGTCCAGGATTGCCTGGTAGTATTGAATGGCCACATCATACTTATTATTGTCCGTAGCATCCTGGGCCCGCTGTACCAATTCCATGGGGCTCGCATTTTCCGGAATCACCACCGGGGTGGAGGCACAGGAAACAAGCTGGCCTGCGGCCAGAATAAACACTGCAATACATAAACCTAAGGTAGTTCTACGCATAGTTAAGGATATACCACGCTTTATAAGGAATTACAAGAATAGGTTTCCGCACCCATTGGGCTTAAAAAAAAGGCTGATTGCAGGAGGAGTCCCCCCAGCAGTCAGCCTGTAAAGAGCACGTCTAAAAACTGAATTTTTTAAGGGCGCTCTTAAGCTATCGAACGTATAACTCATCCCTGACCGGCAGGGTTTTCTTTAATTCCCGCAAATATTCCCGGGGGTCCCCCATTTCCTCGTAGGCATCGCAGTAGCTTAAACTGCGGCGGGCTACAGTACAATACTTATATACCTTTTCCTCACCCAGTTTTTTGCGCCATTTACCTGCATCACAGCGTACCCGCAAAAAATACCGCTCATCCCCATCGGGGCTGGAAGGTACCACCTTGCAGTGAATGCAGTTGGCACAGTAAATCTTGCCGCTCAGAGCCGCGTCATCGTCAAAGTCCACACCGTGAGGTTCAACTTCAACTTCCGATTCAATGGTGTCCAGCATAGCCTTCCCCCTTTTATTAATGTTGGAAGTATAACCCCCTTTAACGGAACAGTCAAATTTTAGTTGCTGTTGTCTCATTAAAGTTGCTGTATAAATATGCTAAAATTAATGAAAGGTCAAGTAGATTTTGCCACCAAAATGATAAATTACTCATTAAAATTGTTTAATATCTGTTTAATTATTCATTGTATAGCAATAAAATGTCATTTTTCTCTAATTTAGCCGTTTTACTCATTCCTATAAACATACGTTGACATGAATTTATATTTATGCATATTTATACCTATGAAGCTGAATCGCCGACGCCTCCGTAGACGTTAACCCACCCGTAAGGCCCTCTCGGGCCCGCACAACCCATGTACCTTATTGTTCTGACTAGTCTTATAACCAACTTTGTATTATAGATGAAACCAAAAGAAAGGAGCGGATATGAAACAGATTGATGGCGGTCTTTGCGCACCCCAGGGCTTTCGTGCCGGAGGTGTATGGTGTGGTATCCGAAAAAAGAACGATAAACGGGATCTTGCCCTTATTGTGTCCGATACGGTCTGTACCGCCGCGGGGATGTATACCACAAACAAGGTTAAAGCCGCCAGCGTCCTTGTGACCCGGGAACACCTGGCGAAGGGTGTGTGCCAGGCCATCATCTGTAATTCGGGAAATGCCAATGCCTGTACCGGGGAAGCGGGGCTGGAAACCGCCCGTCGTATGGCCCGAGCCGCTGGAACTGCCCTCCAGATCGATCCCGCCCTTGTCGCCGTGGGATCCACCGGCGTTATCGGTGTTCCCCTGCCGGCTGAAAAGGTCGAGGCCGCCATGCCGGACCTGCTCTGTTCCCTGTCCGCCGACTACCAGGGACATTCAGCGGCTCTGGAAGCAATCATGACCACCGACACCCGTAAAAAGGAAATAGCCCTGGAGTTCGAGCTCGACGGCAAACCGGTCCGCATCGGTGCCGTAGCCAAAGGCGCAGGGATGATACATCCCAACATGGCTACCATGCTGAGCTTTATTACCACCGATGCCGCCATAGCACCGGCCATGCTGGATAGTGCCCTGCGCCTGGCGGTCCGCCGTTCCTTTAACCGGGTCACCGTCGATGGGGATACCAGTACCAACGATATGGTTCTTATCCTCGCCAACGGCAAAGCCGGAAATACACCCATAGAAAAGGATTCTGCCAATTTTCAACGGTTTAGCGCCGCACTGGAACAGGTGTGCATCAACCTGGCCCGAGCCATTGCCCGGGATGGGGAAGGGGCTACAAGGCTTGTCACTTGCACGGTGAAAGGAGCAAAGGACGAAGAATGCGCCGAAATACTGGCCAAGTCCGTGGTCGGTTCAAGCCTGGTAAAGGCCGCCTGTTTTGGGGCCGATGCCAACTGGGGCCGTATCCTCTGTGCCATGGGGTATTCCGGCGCAGACTTTGAACCGGAGACGGTGTCGGTCCGCTTTACAAGTTCCGCAGGAGCAGTGGCGGTATGCAAGGGAGGCGCTTCAATCCCCTTTTCAGAAGAACTGGCCAAGGCAGTCCTTTCGCAGGATGAAATTGAAATTCTCATCGATATAGACAATTCGGGGACCGCCAGCGCCACCTGCTGGGGTTGTGACCTGACCTACGACTATGTGAAAATAAACGGCGATTACCGCTCGTAACAGGTATTGCGCGAAGGATGCAGAAGGAGAGCCATCGTGAAGGAATTTTCTGTTAGTAACGAAGACCGGGCCCAGGTGCTTATCCAGGCTTTGCCCTATATTCAAAAATTTATGGGCAAGACCATTGTGGTTAAGTACGGCGGGAACGCCATGATTAACGAGGACCTAAAGTCAGCGGTCATTCAGGATGTGGTCCTCATGGCCTGTGTGGGAATCCGTACGGTTCTGGTTCATGGCGGGGGCCCTGAGATTGAATATATGCTTCGGAAAATCGGTAAGGAAAGCCGTTTTGTGAATGGCCTCCGGTATACCGATGAGGAAACCATGGAAATTGTCCAGATGGTGCTGGCCGGAAAGGTAAACAAGGATATTGTTTCCCTGATACAGCAGGCCGGAGGCCAGGCTCTGGGACTCTGCGGTCTCGATGGGGGCCTCCTGCAGGCCCGAAAATTGGTTGCATCCGGAGGAGACCTGGGCCTTGTGGGCGACATTAGCACCGTAAAAGCCGCGGTGCTCGAGGATGTGCTGGCTCGGGGCTATATTCCTGTTATTTCTACCGTAGCCCAGGGAATTGATGATGCGGCCGGTCATGCGCTGAACATCAATGCGGATACGGCTGCAGCCCGGATTGCCGCAGAACTTGGGGCGGAAAAGCTCATCCTCATGACCGATGTCCGGGGCATACTGAAGGATGTGAAGGACCCGGATTCACTCTTGCAGGAAATTCAACGGTCAGAACTCGATAGCCTTATTAAAGAAGGCATAGTCAGCAAGGGAATGATTCCCAAAGTAGACTGCTGCCGCCTTGCCCTGGATGCGGGGGTACGGAAGGCCCATATAATAGATGGCAGAATCCCCCATGCCCTGCTTTTGGAACTCTTTACCGATGAAGGTATTGGAACCCAGGTTGTAACCGAAGGCGGAAAATCCCATGAATAGTTTTATGAATACCTACCACCGGCTTCCGGTGGTGTTTACCAAGGGCTCTGGAGTCCGGCTCACCGACAATCAGGGTAAAACCTATGTCGATTTTACCTCCGGCATTGCGGTGAACTGTCTGGGGCATAATCACCCGGCCCTCGTTAAAGCCATCAGCGACCAGGCCGCGCGGCTCATCCATACATCAAACTACTTTCTCAGTGATACATCTATTGCCTTCGCAGAACGGCTTGTGCAGGCCTGCAAATCCGTGGGGATGGAGCGGGTCTTTTTATGCAATTCCGGCGCCGAAGCAAACGAAGGGGCCATTAAAATTGCCCGCAAGTATTCCCAAAGCCGGTATGGCAATGGCCGCCACCGGATTGTGACCCTAAAGGGGAGCTTTCACGGCCGAACCCTGGCAACCCTGTCAGCCACCGGGCAGGACCGGTTCCATCCCGATAGCTTTGCCCCCTACGCAGAGGGGTTCATCTTTGTGGAGCCTGAGGATATTTCTGCCATGGACAAAGCCCTGGACGGGACCGTCGCGGCGGTGCTCATGGAACCCATTCAAGGGGAAAGCGGCATCCGGCCCCTTGATGTAGCCTATGTACAGCAGGTAGCTCAGCTTTGCAGGGAACGGGACGTATTGCTCATGTTCGACGAGGTTCAATCCGGCGTCGGCAGAACCGGCACCTTCCTGGCATCAGAAATCTATCAGGTTCAAGTTGATGTAGTGACCCTTGCCAAGGGGCTTTCTGGCGGTGTGCCTGTCGGGGCTGTCCTGGCGGGTGAAAAAACGGCTGAAATCCTTGGTGTGGGAGACCATGGGAGTACCTTTGGCGGCAACCCGCTGGCCGCAGCGGCGGGCCTCGCGGTCCTTTCGGTGGTGGACCAGCCGGCCATGCTGGCGGAAATTAGCCGGAAAGGGAACCGTATTATGGAAACAATTCGGGCCTGGAACCATCCGGCGGTGCGGGAAGTCCGAGGCAGGGGCCTTATGATTGGCATCGATATTGCCGGCGATGCCTGGCCGGTACTGGAAGCGGCCCTGCAGCGGGGGCTCCTCCTGTTATCGGCGGGGCAGAAAACCCTACGGCTTCTTCCTCCCTATATCATTACAGAAGAAGAAATAGATGAAGGTCTTAAGACCCTTAAGTCTATTCTGGATACTATACCCCTCGGTGCATAGCTTTAGGGGTACAATTCCTATACAAGGAGAAACGGATGAAAAAGAAGATTGTCTTGGCCTATTCTGGCGGTCTTGATACGACGGTTATTATTCCCTGGCTTAAAGAGAACTATGACTGTGAAATCATAGCAGTTTGCGTGGATGTGGGGCAGGAAGCGGATTGGGAAACCATTAAACAGCGGGCCCTGACGACCGGTGCTTCTGCTTGTTATGTGGCGGACGTAAAAAAGGAATATGTAGAATCCTATGTATGGCCCGCCCTTAAGGCTGGCGCTGTATATGAAGATAAATACCTCTTGGGCACCAGCACTGCCCGGCCCCTCATTGCCAAGGTACTCGTGGACTATGCCCGGAAAGAAAAGGCCGTCGCCATAGCCCATGGCGCCACCGGCAAGGGAAACGACCAGGTCCGCTTTGACCTGGGAATTATGGCCTTTGCGCCAGACTTGGAAATTATCGCCCCCTGGCGGACCTGGGATATTAAGAGCCGGGAAGAAGAAATTGAATACCTGGAAAAACGGGGCATACCGGTTCCCATGAAGAAGAGCGATTCCTACAGCCGGGACGACAACCTGTGGCATATTTCCCACGAAGGACTCGAGCTAGAGGACCCCGCCAACGAGCCCAACCTGGAGCGGATGCTTAAGATGACCGTTCCACCTGAAAAAGCCCCCGACAAGGCTGAATATGTGGAAGTAGAATTTGAAAAGGGCATCCCCATAGCTGTTAACGGTACAAAGATGGATGGGGTAAGCCTCATTAAAACCCTGAACAAAATCGGCGGTGCCCATGGGGTCGGTATCGTGGACCTGGTGGAAAACCGGGTGGTCGGCATGAAGAGCCGGGGCGTCTATGAAACCCCCGGCGGGGCCATCCTGTATTATGCCCACCAGGAACTGGAACACCTCTGTCTGGACCGGCAGACCTATGCCTTTAAGCAGATGGTGAGCCAGAAGATGGCCGAAGTCATCTACGGCGGCCTCTGGTTTACCCCCCTTCGGGAAGCCCTCAGTGCCTTTGTCGACTCTACCCAGCGAACCGTAAGCGGCAAGGTGCGGCTTAAGCTGTATAAGGGCTCAATCAGCGCCGCGGGCACCACATCTCCCTATTCCCTCTATAATACGAGCATTGCCAGCTTCACCACCGGCGAGCTGTACAACCATGCCGACGCCAAGGGCTTTATCCGCCTCTACGGTCTTCCCGTTCTGGTGCGGGCCCTGATGGAACAGGGTTTTGTTACGGGTACCCAGCATGTTGATGGGACCGAAGCAAAGTCCTCTGGTGTGGCGGGGTAGGCTATGGCCCAGGTCTTATGGTCCGGCAGACTCGACGCAAAACCCGAAGCGGAAGCCTTTGCCTTTGAATCTTCCATCGCGGTGGATAGCCGTCTTGCCCAGGAGGATATTGCCGGAAGCCGAGTCCATGTGGAAATGCTGGCTAAACAGGGTATCATCCCCGCTGAAGCCGCTGCCGCCATTGATGCAGAACTAAATCGGCTCTCCAGGGAACTTGCGGAAGGAAAAATCCCCATCGACCCGGAGGCGGAGGATATCCATTCCTTTATCGAAGGGCTTCTTACGGAGCGGCTTGGCGACGTCGGCCGAATGGTCCATGCGGGCCGGAGCCGGAACGACCAGGTGGCGGTGGACCTGAGGCTCTACTTAAAGCGGGTAGTCCCCGAAATAGCCGAAGAAATCCGGGCCACCTGCCAGACCCTGCTGGACCTGGCGGAACAGCACCTGGAGACCCTGATGCCGGGCTATACCCATCTTCAGCGGGCCCAGCCGGTCAGTCTGGCCCACCACCTGGTAGCCTGGACTTCGGGCCTGGAACGGGATCGGGGGCGCTTTTTGGATGCCCTCGCCCGGCTTGATGAATGTCCCCTGGGTTCGGGGGCTTTAGCCACATCCACGCTGAACCTGGATCGGCATGAGACCGCCCGAGGCCTTGGCTTTCCGAGACCTACGCTCAATTCCATGGATTCGGTGGCTGACCGGGACTTCTCCCTGGAACTGGCCGGAGCCTGTGCCATACTGGCTACCCACTTGTCACGGTTTTGCGAAGATGTGGTCCTCTGGGCTACAGAAGAATTTGGGTTTATCAATCTGGCGGAACAGTGGAGTACCGGATCTTCCATCATGCCCCAGAAAAAGAATCCCGACTTCGCCGAGCTTATCCGGGGCAAGGCAGGCCGACAGATCGGTAACCTGGTGAGCCTTCTTACCCTTGTAAAGGGACTTCCCTATGCCTATGACCGGGACCTGCAGGAAGATAAGGAGGCCCTCTTCGATGCCCTGGATACGGCCCGGGCTACCCTGCGTATGTTCCGCCCCATGATGGCCACCGCCCAATTCCGCAAGGATCGGATGGAAGCTGCCTGCGTCGGTGGCTTCCTGGAAGCCACCGATGTGGCCGAATACCTGGTGCGTAAGGGCCTGCCCTTCCGTAAAGCCCATGAGGTAGCCGCCCAGGTCGTGCGGGACTGCGGAGCCGCCGGACAACGGAGTATCGCAGAGCGGACCCTGGACCAACTGCGCAGCCGCTGTGAACTCTTTGATGCAGACCTCTACGAAGTGATACGCCCCAGCACAGCCCTCCGCAACCGTTCCCGGTCCGGCGGCCCCGCCCCTGAGGCTGTCCAGGATCAAATCGCCGAACTGCGCCGCCGGCTCGAGATTAGTCCAGGCTGAGCACCACCTTGCCGCTTTGGCCGCTTAACATCGCATCAAAACCCTTTTGATATTGGTCAAAGGGAAGCCGATGGGTAATGATCGGGGCGATGTTTAAGCCGCTTAAGAGCATGGCCTGCATTTTGTACCAGGTTTCAAAGATTTCCCGGCCGTAAATACCCTTTAAGTGCAGGCCCTTAAAAATCACCTGGTCCCAGTCAATCTTTGTTTCAGGGGGCAGAATACCTAGAAGGGCGATCCGGCCGCCGGGGTACATGCCCTCCAGCATCGATTCAAAGGCGGTGCCGGAGCCGGACATTTCAAGCCCAATGTCAAAGCCCTTCATCCCTTCGCGCTCAATAAAGGCCTTTACCGAGTCTTTTGTTACATCAATCGTGTGGGTCGCACCCAGCTTCATCGCAAGCTCGAGCCGCCATGGATTCACATCGGTTACCACAACCCGCCGGGCCCCCACATGCCGGCTGATCGCCGCCGCCATGCAACCGATGGGGCCTGCGCCGGTAATAAGCACATCTTCGCCAATCATTTCAAAGGACAGGGCCGTATGGGTTGCATTCCCATAGGGATCAAAAATCGCCGCCACATCATCGGGTATCGACGGATGAACCCGCCATGCGTTAGATGCGGGCAGGGCCAGGTATTCGGCAAAACATCCATCCCGGTTTACCCCAACCCCAATCGTATTAGGACAGAGGTGCCGCCGACCAGCAAGACAGGACCGGCAGGTGCCGCATACAATGTGGCCTTCACCGGAAACCCGCTCGCCAACCTGCCAGCCTGTTACCGAAGACCCGATTTCTGCAATTTCACCTACAAATTCATGGCCAATTACCAGGGGCGGCCGGATATGTTTCTGGGACCAGGCATCCCATTTATAGATATGCACATCGGTTCCGCAAATGGCTACTTTTTTTATTTTGATAAGGAGGTCATTGGGCCCCACCTTCGGCATGGGTACGTCCATCATACGGACCCCTACGCCAGCTTCATGCTTTACAATCGCTTTCATAAAAGCCTCCAGAAACAATTATAATCGGTGTGGATTAAAAAGAAAACAGTAATGTCACGGGGCCTGAGCGCAGGCCCGCTTATACCGGGGGAACCGTAATAAGAGGAGGCAGGATAGTGCTGGGGGGCCTTATTTTGAGCTGGTCTTCCCGTTTTGCCACTGAATCGGTATAATAGGCCCTCTATTATTATCCACGGGAGATTTATATGGAAGTTCGCGTTCGCTATGCCCCATCGCCGACGGGGCTTCAGCATATTGGAGGGGTACGAACAGCCCTCTTTAACTATCTTTTTGCCCGCTCCAAGGGCGGAAAGTTTATTCTGCGCCTGGAAGATACGGATCAGACCCGTTATGACCCAGCCTATGTTCAAAACCTCTATGATACCTTTGACTGGCTCGGCATACACTGGGATGAAGGCCCCGATGTGGGCGGTCCTGCGGCACCCTATATTCAATCCCAGCGTTTTGCCCTGTATAAGGAATATGCGGAAAAACTGGTAGCCATGGGGCAGGCCTATTACTGTTTCTGCACCGAAGATCGGCTCGAGAAAATCCGGAAAGAACGGGAAGAGTCCAAATCCAGCGAAACTGGATACGACAGGCACTGCCGCGCCCTGGATCCCGCTGAGGCCGCACAGCGCGCCCAGGCCGGGGAAAGCCATGTAATCCGCCTTAAAATTCCCCTCGGAGAGGTAACCCGTTTTCATGATCACCTCTTAGGCGATATTGAATGGAAAAATGATGATGTAAATCCCGATCCGGTACTGCTGAAATCCGACGGTTTTCCCACCTATCACCTGGCTAATGTGGTGGATGATCACCTGATGCAGGTTACCCATGTACTCAGGGCCCAGGAATGGATACCCTCCACACCCCTTCATGTCATCATGTATAAGGCCTTTGGGTGGGATCATCCTGAGTACTGCCATCTTCCCATGGTTATGGGCCAGGACGGGAAAAAGCTCAGCAAGCGTCATGGAGCCACCAGTATTGATGAATTCCGCCGCCAGGGCTATCTGCCTGAAGCGCTTATCAATTATGTGGCCCTCCTGGGTGCTTCCTATGAAGAAGGCAAAGATATCTATACTGTAGCCGAACTGGCAGAACGCTTCAGCCTGGATAAGCTTAACAAGGCCCCCGCAATTTTTGATTATAAAAAGCTGGAATGGTATAACGGCCAATATATCCGGATGAAGTCCGATGCTGAACTGGCGACCCTCATCGAACCCTATGCAGTATCCGCAGGCCTTTTTGGAGGGCCTGGAACAGCACCCACAGAAGCACAACGGTCGCTCTTTGTGTCCGCCATGCCCCTCATTAAAGAGCGGCTCAGTTTTCTCCATGAAGGTC
>Ga0272446_1002042_pt1 | contig 28266 bp, 30 predicted proteins | sample YNPCB0061_FD_194587 | JGI IMG/M metagenome (GOLD analysis project Ga0272446, IMG submission 194587) | Hot spring microbial mat communities from Yellowstone National Park, WY, United States - YNP-CB-006-1 | ecosystem: Environmental > Aquatic > Thermal springs > Hot (42-90C) > Sediment | place...
AACTGAAGCCGGAAACGCCAGCAGAAGAGAATTTGAAAGACTATTTGCGTTATTTGGCGAAAAACAATGGCAACGCTTCCCATCTCAATTAGCCAGTTTGCTGGTGATCCAAACCTGCTGAACACTTCCCTGTGGCCAAAACAGGCAGAGATTCTGGAGGACTTCTGGACAGGCGGTTACTCCCTGGCTGTTTGGGCCTTGGGACGGCGTAGCGGCAAAACCCTCATGAGTGCGGTGTGCGCCACTTATGCGGCAACCATGTTGGCAGATGCCTACCGGCAACAGTTGAGGCGGGGGGAACGGTTCTATATCGTTTCGGTGGCAAACTCGCTGGATCAATCCCGTATTGCCCTCCAGGCGGTCAAAGACTTGATCAGCGGGTCACCAATCTTGAAGCGGTTGATTGAAAGTGAAACGGCAGACAGTTTGGAACTGACGAATGGGGCGGTTTTTCGGGCCATGCCCTCCAGCTCCCGCTCTGGTCGGGGGATGGCCTGTCCCTTGTTAATCATGGACGAAGCCGGACATTACCTGGATACGTCTGGCAACAGCGCGGGCGATAGCCTCTATGCGGCGCTGGCACCCAGCGTTGCCCAGTTTGGGTCCTTGGGTAAAATCCTGGTTTTGTCTTCTCCCTGGCTACAACAGGGCTTGTTCTGGCAGTTGTTTGAACAGGCATCCAGTGGCCAGCATCCTGATATGCAGGTGGTCAACCTGCCCACCTGGGAAGTGAACCCCACCATCAGCCAGGACTGGCTGGCCAGGGAGAAAGCGCGAGATCCTGACCTGTTTGCCATTGAATTTGGCGCAAACTTCTCAATGTCGTTATCTGTCTTCTTGTCAGGGGATCTGGTGGAGGCTGCGATCGCCCAGGAACGGTCCATCCTGTCACCCTGCGCCCGGTTCAGAGGCCAGTATTACCTGGGGTTGGACCCGGCAAAAGGCAACCGTGACCGTTACACGGCCTGCATCTGTCACTATGACAGCGATCGCCTGGTGGTGGATAGGTGGCATGAGTTCACCGCCTCCCTATCCGATGGCAGTAAACGGCAAGTCAACATTGCGGAAGTTGAGGATTGGATTTTGGAACAGCACAGCCTCTATCGGTTCAGGAAGGTGGTGTTAGACCAGTACAACAGCCAATCCACCATCCAGCGGTTGACTGGAAAAGTACCGATCTCTGAACTCACCTGGACCGCTCCCAGCAAAACAACCGCCTTTAGCAAACTGCGGGAACTGTTTAACTCGGGCAAGATTGAACTCTATCCCCACTTCAAGGCGAATCAGCAGATCAAAAATCTGACGGTTCGGTATCGGTCGAATGGGACATGGGATGTTTCAGGTGGCACGGGTGCAGGGGTGGACGATTACCCAGCAGCCCTGGCAGCCGCCGTTCTTAGTGCGGAAGGGCAACGCCTGATGGCGTTTCCAGTTCCCAAACCTTCACCGAGACAGGTGCGGAACCTGCTCGGGACCGGAAGACGGGAAGGCCGATTGAGCAGGATAATAATTTGAATCCGCCCGCTCTGCCAGCACTGTTGGGTCTGGTATCTCTGGCTGGTCCTGGCAGCGCTCTACATATCGCCCAAGTGCTTCCCAACCATCACGGGCCAACATGCCAAGGGCAAAGGCAGAGGCGGAAGTGTAAACCACGGTCAGCCATGCCCAACGGGCAACAGTCATCAGATAGGGCTTTGCGGCTGTCCAGGTGAGGGCGAAGGCCTCGAGCATGGCCTCGAAAGTTGTCTCAATGCTGTGGCGTTCGTAGGTGGTGATAAACATTGTTCGGTTCTCCTTGCGTAGCGGTTGGAGGGGGGTGATAGGCTCACCCCTGGCCGTTATTAAGCAGCTTCGACTTCTCTGGCTGCCGTCAGCGGAATAGCAGCCTGGACATACGGCAATGCCGCCTCTACCAAGACTTCGATCAGCATTTCAGAGTCGAAGGTATCGCCCCAGTATTCGGACAGCAGGGCGTCAACAAACTCCTCTGCTGCTGATTGGCAGCTTTGGCGGTAGCGATCGCGGGTGTTGGAACTTGGTTGATTTAACATGGGTTTACTCCTTTGCGGGGTAATGGCCTGGGGATTGCTTGCTGGCGTCCCAGGCCGTTTGCGTTTTGACTAGTCTCACGCTACCGTAAAACTTTTTACGGTGTCAATAACTTTGCGTAAATATTTTTACGCTAAGATGCTGGTATAAGTCTCGTTATGGGAAAGATTCCAGTGTCGAAAGTTGCCGATCTGAGAAGGCGTCTCGGTTTAACCCAAAGGGAGTTGGCCGACCTTGTTGGGGTTACCGAGACAACTGTCCGAAATTGGGAGAACAACCGCTCTGGGGTTGAGTGGTTTGAGCGCATAGCAAAGTTATGTGCAGCGCTTGAGTGTGAGGCAATGGATTTGTTTGAGCTTAGGGAGATTGGGGAAGATGCCGAATCCAAGTAAACATCGGCCACAGGAAACCACAGATCTCACTGACAGAGGTGCAGACCGTTCTCCCAGTCCACAGCAACAGCACCCATGACGATTGAAGGGATTAAGAGGCTGGGATATATCCCCAGAAGGGGACAGCGATTCCTGTCCATCAACCGGGGGAGAAGTCAAGCAAAACGCGCTATGAGCAACCATAGATTGACCCGACTGCTTGCTTGATTACCCCGGAATTTACCCCGATACTTTATTGAGAATGCCTAAAAGCCTTGTAGTTTAAGGAACACAGCCAAGGATGACAATTCCTTCACACGGAAGGGGTCACTGGTTCGAATCCAGTATCGCCCATCCCTTAAAACCCGCTCCTGGAGTGGGTTTTATTGTGGCTACTGAGCCACTGAGCCAATGTCCCATGCTTAATAAGCTGAAGCACTCAATTCGATTGCTACTTCACTACCTCAAATTCGGTGATGTGCCCGTCCCACAGTAAATCATATCCCTATTCAGCAACGCCAAGAACTGCTATATAATCCCTTTGTCATTCCCGCTTACGCGGGAATTCATCGCTGACGGGCTAGTGTTCTGTCAAACCCTAATTTTAAGGTGAACCCATTGGCTCGTAGTCGGCGCTTTAGCGCTGAAGCGCTGACTACAAACCCTAATTTCTAGAGTTGACGCTGCACTAGCTAGTTTGATCGGTATTCTATTGCAATGTTAATCCCTGAGTGTCTCTGGTCTCTTGCTTCAGCAACAAACAAACTGGGAGATTGATCCTAATAAATTCTCTGTAATCAAACAATTTTCTCAGATCAGGGCTGGTCTATTCAGCCATCGTCAGATGGGGTCAACCGGTTCGGAGGACTTCCCCCCTACCAATGGATTTTCTGCGGCAAAGCGTCACAGAAAATCCATTGTCCCCCTCAGTTCTGGGGGCCTAACTCTCCTTCGGACCTCGGCGTGAGCGGGTTCGGCTGAGCTCACCGTCGAAGCCTCGGTCGAACGCTGAGCTCAGGTCGAAGCCCACACCCTCCGAAAGGGATCATGTGCCTAACGCTACAGTCTTTCGCGGATTGCCCGAATTCCAGATGGCAAGCACTACTACCCCATTCGACTTCAAAACCTGACAGCATAGGAAAAACACCTGACTCATACAACCCATGACGGCAGAGCAACGCTGGCAATTCTGGATTGACCGGGGCGGCACTTTTACTGACATTGTGGCCCGCCGACCGGATGGTTCCCTCGTGGTTCATAAACTGCTGTCGGAGAATCCGGAGCGCTATCGGGATGCCTCAATTCAGGGCATTCGGGAGATTCTGGGTCTGCCAGCCGATGCACCGATTCCGGCGGAGTACATTGCCGCGATCAAAATGGGGACGACGGTAGCTACCAATGCCCTGCTGGAACGAAAGGGCGATCGCACGGTGTTGTTGATTACCCGGGGGTTTCGGGATGCCCTGCGGATTGGCTACCAGAACCGACCGGATATCTTTGCCCGCCAGATTGTGCTGCCGGAGCTGTTGTATGAGCAGGTAATTGAAGTCGAAGAACGAATCAGTGCCAGCGGCGAAGAACTGCTGCCTGTCAACCTGGCCAGCACTCGAATCGCTCTACAGGCTGCCTACACAGATGGCATTCGGGCCTGCGCCATTGTGCTGATGCACAGCTATCGCTATCCCCAGCATGAACAACAGGTGGCGGCGATCGCTCAGGCAATTGGCTTCACCCAGATTTCCGTCTCCCATGCAGTGAGTCCACTGATGAAACTGGTCAGTCGGGGCGACACCACCACCGTTGATGCCTACCTATCTCCGATTCTGCGGCGCTATGTGGATCAGGTCGCCAGCGAACTCACCAGCCAACCCGCTCCCAAACCAGATAGTCCTAGCCGCGATCCCCTTGTCCACTCCCCTCGCCTGCTGTTCATGCAGTCCAACGGCGGCCTCACCGATGCCCGGTTCTTCCAGGGCAAGGACAGCATCCTCTCCGGGCCAGCCGGCGGCATCGTCGGTGCGGCCCAGACCTGTCGGATGGCGGGTCTCAGCCGTATTATTAGCTTTGATATGGGGGGCACTTCCACCGACGTGGCCCACTATGACGGGGAATATGAGCGGCTGTTTGAAACCGAAATTGCTGGGGTGCGGATGCGTACCCCGATGATGTCTATCCATACAGTGGCAGCGGGGGGAGGATCCATCCTCAGCTTTGATGGGTCCCGTTATCGGGTAGGGCCGCAGTCGGCTGGCGCCAACCCCGGTCCCGCCTGTTACCGCAAAGGCGGTCCGCTGACGGTGACAGACTGTAATGTCAAGTTGGGTCGAATTCAACCGGACTTCTTCCCCAGGGTCTTTGGACCGCAGGGCAATCTGCCCTTGGATGCCGCGGTGGTGGAACAGAAATTTGCCCAACTGGCTGCGACGATTTCGGCCCAGACGGGGGACAATCGCACCCCAGAGCAAGTGGCCCAGGGATTTCTGGCGATCGCGGTGCAGAAAATGGCCAGCGCTATCAAGAAAATCTCCGTGCAGCGGGGCTACGACATTACTGAGTACACCCTGTGTTGCTTTGGCGGCGCCGGTGGCCAACATGCCTGTGCCATTGCCGACGCCCTGGGCATGCGGCAGGTGTTTCTCCATCCCTACGCCGGAGTGTTATCCGCCTATGGCATGGGCCTGGCTGACCAGCGAGTGTTACGGGAACAGGCGATCGAAGCCGAATTGCGCGAGGCGGAATTGCCCCAACTGGCCCATACCCTGGCCCAACTGGCCGCTACGGCCATCGCCGAACTGCGTCACCAGGACATCCCCGATGACCAGGTGACTGTTCTGCAAAAAGTGCATGTGCGTTACCCCGGCACCGATTCCGCCCTGATTGTGAACTTTGGCCCGGTAGCTGACATTCGAGCCCAATTTGAACAGGCCCATCGCCAGCGCTTTGGCTTCATCACCCCAGAAAAGCCTTTGCTGGTAGAAGCCGTCTCAGTGGAAGCGATCGGCCAGACTAGCCAGATTGAAGAACCCATCCAGAGCCGTAGCCGCACCACTCCCCCTACTGTCGTCAAAACCGTTCAGACCTATATCGCCAATTCCTGGCAGCCAACCCCCATCTTTCAACGCCAACACTTGCAACCAGGTGATGTCCTGTCTGGCCCAGCCCTGATCAGTGAAGCCACCAGCACGATTTGGGTGGAACCCCACTGGCAGGCCCAGGTCACCGATCGCAACCATATCCTGTTGCAGCGACTCGCCACTCAACCCCTGGCAAGCGCAGACTCTGATGTCGTGACCTGTCCCCCTGCCCCGAATATCCAGCCCACGTCTGTCGCCCCCGACCCCGTCTTGCTGGAAATCTTCAACCACCTATTCATGGCGATCGCGGAACAGATGGGATTTACCCTACAAAACACCAGCTACTCCGTCAACATCAAAGAACGCCTGGACTTTTCCTGCGCCATTTTCGACCAGCAGGGCCAACTGGTAGCCAACGCCCCCCATATCCCAGTCCACCTGGGATCTATGAGCGAAAGCGTACAAAGTCTGCTGCGGGAAAAGGGAGCCACCCTCAAACCGGGCGACGTTTACGTCCTCAACAATCCCTACAATGGCGGCACCCACCTGCCCGACATCACCGTCATCACCCCCGTTTTCGCCACCCCACTGCCCACTGCCCACTGCCTACTGCCTACTCCCCTCTTCTTCGTCGCCTCCCGGGGCCACCACGCCGATATTGGTGGCATCACCCCTGGTTCCATGCCCCCCAACAGCACAGCGATCGACCAGGAAGGGATCCTGATCGACAATTTCCAACTGGTCGATCAGGGAAAGTTTCGGGAAGCAGAACTCCTGCACTTGCTGACAGCAGGTCCCTATCCGGCGCGCAATCCAGCCCAAAATGTAGCCGATCTCAAAGCCCAGATCGCCGCCAACGAAAAGGGGGTTCAGGAACTACTGAAGATGGTGCAGCATTTTGGCCTGGCGACCGTCCAGGCTTACATGCAGCATGTGCAGGACAATGCCGAAGCCTCTGTGCGCCGGGTCATAGACGTGCTGAAAGATGGGCAATTCACCTACCAGATGGACGATGGCTGCCAGATTCAGGTTGCCATCACCATCGATCGCACCACTCGCAGCGCCACCCTGGACTTCACCGGCACCTCAGCCCAACAACCAACCAACTTCAATGCCCCCCTAGCGGTGTGCAAGGCAGCCGTGCTGTATGTCTTCCGGACCCTGGTGGAGGATGATATTCCCCTCAATGCTGGCTGCCTGAAGCCGCTGCGCATCATCGTCCCGCCGGGGTGTCTGCTGCATCCCCACCCTCCGGCAGCAGTCGTGGCGGGCAATGTGGAAACCTCTCAGGTGATCACGGATGCCCTCTACGGAGCCTTGGGAGTGATGGCAGCCTCCCAGGGCACAATGAATAACCTCACCTTTGGCAATGCCCGCTATCAATACTACGAAACCATTTGCGGCGGCTCTGGGGCTGGCCCCGACTTTGATGGCACCGATGCGGTCCACACCCACATGACCAACTCCCGGCTCACCGATCCGGAGGTGCTGGAGTGGCGCTTTCCGGTCTTGCTAGAACGCTTTGCCATCCGACCCAACAGCGGTGGACTGGGTCGATTTCGGGGCGGTAACGGCGTTGTGCGACGGATTCGATTCCAGGAACCAATGACGGCTGCGATTCTCTCTGGCCATCGGCAAGTGCCACCCTTCGGTTTATACGGAGGACAGCCAGGAGCAACCGGACGTAACTGGATTGAGCGCGTCGATGGCACCCTTGAGGTACTGGATGGCAAAGCAGAAGCAACCATGCAGGCGGGGGATGTATTAGTGATCGAAACGCCCGGTGGTGGGGGATTCGGCTCCTAACTCCGGAACACTCAACTCCCGATGGTATCGGCCATCGTCCTTTGTCGCCGGGTTTAACCCCTCTACCAACGCTTTAAAATCACCGTAAGATTTCGGATGTGAATTTAGATCTGACATTGACACTCCCCGTAGCTAAAGCTAGGGGATTCTTGGTTCTACGACTCGTCATAACCCAGCAGGCTTTAGCCAACTGAACTAGAGGGCAAATCTCCCCAAGCGTATTGACTTCCGGTGTGCCCCACCGTAGTTAGTCCTCGTTGCAGGATGTTGAGCGCTGCATTCACATCTCTATCGGCTACATAGCCGCAATGGGGACAGACATGAGTTCTCACACTCAACGCTTTCTTGACCGTCTTTCCGCAATTGGCGCAATTCTGACTGGTGTAGTGGGGCGGAACCGCAACGGTTGCCTTCCCATACTTGCGGCCAAAATACTCCAACCATTTGCGAAATGTTGACCAACCTGCATCACTAATCGACTTGGCTAGATGTCGATTTCTGACTAACCCTTTCACGTTTAAGTCTTCGTAGGCCACCAAATCGTTAGATTGGATAACGGAGTATGCCAGTCTCTTGCAATACTCTTCTCGTTGCCGACTTACTCTTAAATGCTTCCGGGCGTATCGAACTCTGGCCTCGTGATAGTTCCGGGACTGTGGTTTTGCACCTTTGCGGTACTTTCTCGACTTTTCGCGATTCGCCCGATTCAACTGCTTTTCTGCTTGCCGATAGAACTTCGGTGCAGATTCAGTGTTTCCTTGCGAATCAGCAAAAAAGTAATTCAACCCCAAGTCGATCCCAATTGCTCTCTGGGTTGGGATTGATTCAACCGTAACCTCGACTTGAATGCAGAACTGGCAGTAGTAGCCATCTGCCCGTCTAACCAACCTGACCCGCTTAATCTGATCTGGCTGATAAAAGTTCAAATCGCGAGAGCCAATCAGTTTCAACTTGCCAATCTGCTTGCCATCGGTGAAGGTTATCCGCCTTCGATCCTCAGACAATTTCCATCCAGAAGTCTTGTATTCCGCAGAGCGACTGTGCTTCTTGAACTTTGGATAACCTTTCTTGCCAGGGATCTGCTTTTTGCAATTGTCGTAGAATCGAGCAATTGCAGACCAGCACCGCTCTACCGAGGCTTGACAAGCATGAGAGTTGAGAGCTTCGACAAACGGAAATTCAGCGCGTAGCTGAGTGTTGTAACGATACAACTCAGCCCTGCTAACGTTCCGATTATCCATCCAGTAGCGCAAACACTTGTTACGAACAAACTGAGCAGTCTGGATCGCCTCATCAATTGCCTGATACTGAACAGCTTTCCCTCTGACTTTGAACTCTACAACAATCATTTGACGCTGAACTATTTGGCGTAAATCTAGTATGCCATAAATGTGAGGGGTGCGACTAACCCCGTATCTAAAGGGTAGGGGCTTGCGTCGCACCCCTCACGCTCCCCGATTTATTGGTCAACAATAGCGACATTCCAATCTCGTTGATCCCTTGAGGAACAGTATGCTAGCTCTTCAACCGTCCGCTCGCTTTTCCTCAACCCTCAGCCGCTCCTTTGCGTTGGTTAACCTGGAGAAACTGACAACCGGTGAGCGCTTGGACTTTGATGACCAGACCTATGTGATTCGGCGGGAAAACTGCTACATTGCCTATCGTAACTGGATGATGGTGGTGCCCCTGGTGGAAGTCTTTCCGCTCCAGCATAAATCGCTGGTGATTCAATGGTTGGAGCAATTCGGTTATTCGTTTAGCTAACGATGTCGCTGCGATCGCGCGGTGAGTTGTCTGTGGTCACCCAACAGCAGTGGCCAGAATCGGCGGGAAAACTGTCGGGACTCTGAGTCAGGCTGGGTCTGGTGATTCTCGACTCGGTGCTTTCATTTGACTCCGGTTCAAAGCCGCTTCTACAGCCTGCTGCTGGTCTCGCCGGGTAATCCATTGGTGATAGGTGCGGGTATGAACCGCCACCGAGTGTCCCATCATCCTTGCTGCAACGGTGTCTGGCAGGCCAAAGTGAATCGTCCGAACCGCCCAGGCATGGCGCAAATCGTAGGGCGAGAAGGGAATGCCGTAGCGGCGGAACTGGGAGGTCACCCGTTGGCCAATCCGCTGCAAGGTGGTGACGGCCAGGTCAGTTTGGATATCGGGCAGGCTGCCAGACCTCAGGCTGAACTGCTCCACCCATTCGGGATAAAACGGCCAGACCTCATGGGCACCGGTCTTGGTCGTTTCCAGAACCTGCACCGTGGCCTCCTGATCGCCCCTCTGCAGCCCGGAGTAATCGCAGAAAAACACCTCATGATTACGCAACCCATAGGTGGCCATCATGCCGTAAACAAACTGCCAGGCGGGATTGGGGATCCGCTGCCAAGCAGCCAGGATTTCCTCATCCGAAGGCAACTGGCGAGACTGGGTCAAGCTCACCCCATAACTGCCCCAAAACGACTTCACCGCGATCGGCAAATCCAGGTTGAGAAACTCGGCCAGCGCACTGAGGGCGGTGCAGCAGACCTGCCGACTGCGGGAATTTAGCTTGGTAGATTGGATAGTGGCATAGATGGCTTCCGGCAGGCTCAGGCTGGGATTGGCCTGGGCGATCGCAGCCAGCTTTCGCAGGTACGGCGCGTAGGCCCCCTCCCAAGTAGTTTTGGCAGCGGCCAGATGGCCCTGACGCCCAGGATCGGCAAAAAAATGCTGCTCAAACGCCCGGATTTTTTCTGACAACTCCATCCGATCTAGGCGTTCACCCTTGACTCCGCACAACCGATAATTGCGCCAGTCGAAGGTTTGCTGAATTAACTGCGCCGCAATCACTTTCACCTCCTGCTCCGCCTGCTTGAGGCCGGCAGAGGTAGCAGGCAACCCCAGACTGAGCCGCTGCTGATAGGGCTTCAGGCGCACGCTATCGGGTCGGGGCGGCAAGGTTCCCCGCAGGTTCAACCGGTTTCCCCGACGCTCAATCTGAAAACCCATCTGGGCCACTTTCAGACGTTGGTTCACCTGAGCGATTCGGCTATCAATTGAGTGATTAGCATCCGACATGAAGCGCTGAGAACACAATCCTTACAATTGGATTGTAAACGGACTTCTAAAAGCGAAGACATTTCACCTGAAGTCTATATCTTAATACCTATATATCTATTAGGAAATATTGCATCTCTGGCCGACCGGCCCCTGAGTTCAACTGAATAGCCTGGCTGGTTAATTCATTCTAGGTATTTATTCACTACCTTAAATGTACATAAACTTTTATTGTTAAAATCAGTTAAAAACCTGAGAGCTGAGAGTTTTGTAGCCACTATGGGTCGAGTTGGGGTTCTGTTACTAAACCTGGGTGGACCGGAACAGTTAGAAGATGTTCGGCCCTTTCTTTACAATTTGTTTGCTGACCCGGAAATTATTCGGCTGCCCTTTACCTGGCTCCAGCGTCCCTTGGCCTGGTGGATTTCGACCATGCGGGCGAAGCATTCTCAAGAAAATTATCGGCTGATTGGGGGAGGATCCCCCCTACGGCGGATTACGGAAGAACAGGCATCCGCTCTGGAAACCAACCTGAAGCAGAAAGGCTGTGATGCCACGGTTTACATTGGTATGCGCTATTGGCATCCATTTACTGAAGAGGCGATCGCCCGCATCAAACGGGATCAAGTTGACCGACTAGTTATCCTGCCTCTCTATCCTCAATTTTCCATTAGCACCAGTGGTTCTAGTTTTCGGCTGCTGGAGCGGATCTGGACTGAAGATGAGAGTTTGCAAAGCATCGACTACACCGTTATTCCCTCCTGGTACGACCGACCTGGCTATTTGCAGGCAATGGCCGACTTGATTGCCCAGGAGCTAGATCAATTTCCCCATCCCGATCAGGTGCATGTCTTCTTCAGTGCCCATGGGGTTCCGGTCAGCTATGTCGAGGAAGCTGGCGATCCCTATCAGCAGGAAATTGAAGAATGCACGCGTCTGATCATGAAAACCCTGAATCGTCCCAATCATTACACCTTGGCCTATCAAAGCCGGGTGGGTCCGGTTGAGTGGCTACAACCTTACACCGAAGATGCCCTGAAGGATCTGGCTGAACAGGGAGTCAAGGATTTGGTGGTGGTACCGATTAGTTTTGTCTCGGAACACATTGAGACACTGCAAGAAATTGATATGGAGTATCGGGAAATTGCCGAGGAGGAAGGAATTGAAAACTTCCACCGGGTTCCAGCCCTCAATACCCATCCGACTTTCATTAATGACCTGGCGGAAATGGTGTTGGAATCGGCCCAATCTCCCAGCCTGAAGCTGGCAGAAGTGATGCATCCAGCCAAGCGGGTCAAGATGTATCCACCAGAGCGTTGGGAATGGGGCATGACCATTTCTGCGGAGGTGTGGAATGGTCGTCTGGCCATGCTGGGCATTCTGGCTGTGCTGTTAGAACTATTTACGGGACACGGTCCTCTGCACGCGATCGGGTTGTTGTAAGGAGATTTTCAGCAGTTAATCCGGGTTTAATTTATTGGCTCTGGGGCGTCTGCGCTGTCTGGGACTAGCCTGCTGCCTGTACCAGTTGTGCCAGGCTTTGGAACTGCGAATCGCTAGCCACAGCAGCAACAAAGCAATCAATCCGCCCTGACTGGGCGCATCCAGGGCAAATAGGACCAGGACAATACAAAGAACATCCTGCAGGAAAAGGGCCCACAGGGGAACCCGATGTAATCGGTAGGACCAGCCTATTTGCACCAATTGCAAAACCAGCGCCAGTAAACCACCAACCCCGCCCAATAGCCCCACCAACCAGCCAGACAAACCGGCTAGTTCAGCCACCGCAATTCCCAAGATGGCTCCGGCAATGGGACTGAATAGCAGTTGCAAGCCCTGGATGAACCGCTGCCCAACTCGGTCTTTGGAAAGAATAACTTCGGCCAGAGACCAACTCACCAGAACCCCGACTGCGATCGGTGGCGGAATCCGAGACAAAATCGGCAGCTTCAGCCAAAGGCTATCCCCATACAATAGGAAAATCAGCAGGAGCGGCAGGGCGATCCTCATTCCAACCGCTGCTGACGCAGAAAGTACCGCAAGGAGTTCGATCATATAGCCATCCTAGCTGCACTGGCAATGGAGCTTTGTAGGGTAGGCAACGACCCGCACCCTTCAGCCCAATGCATCGGAACGGGAAAACCATTACCCACTCAATTTGTCCAACACCCGAAAGGTTGCAGTTCCGAGGTGAATTCGATTAGCGACCAACCCACGGTGGTCTTGCGATTCGGTTCAGCTACTTATTCTGAAGTAGTCTTCATGTCTTGTCTAAAACAATCGTTTATTTCAAGTTCTTAGGAGCAAAAAAACTGCAACAATTTCTCTGCATGGGTTTGATCTTCTGCAACAATTGCTTTTGCATTGGTTTGATCGGATGGTGTTATGGTTGCTAGACCTATGGCTTTAAGGAAAACGGTTTGGATTTCCAGTTGTGTTCTGTCAGTTGTGCTTTCAATCGCTGGTTGCTCAGGTCCGCTCAATCAGACTGGCACATCCCAACAGGCAACTGAGACAAAAACCCTGAGAATTGGAGCGATTCCCGACCAGGATCCGGAAAAATTACAACGGTTGTACGGCAAGCTGGCCCAATATCTAACTAAGGAATTGAAGGTACCGGTGGTCTATAAACCTGTGACGGACTATGCGGCGGCAGTGACGGCATTTAAGGTCGGTGATCTAGATCTGGTTTGGTTTGGTGGACTGACCGGGGTACAGGCCCAAACCCAGGTGCCGGGAGCCGATGCGATCGCCCAGCGGGATGTCGATGCGAAGTTTCGCAGCGCCTTCATTGCCAACAAGAAAAGTGGCATTGCGCCCTTTATGAACAACATGCAAGGGCTAAAAGACCTGAAAGGGCATACCTTTACCTTTGGCAGCGAGTCGTCAACGTCCGGACGGCTGATGCCCCAATATTTTCTTCAGAAAGCGGGCGTCAATCTGTCTGACTTCAAGGGTGAGGTTGGCTTTTCCAAATCCCATGATGCAACGTTGGAACTGGTGCAGGCTGGCACCTACGATGCAGGTGTCCTGAACCAGAAAGTCTGGGAAAGCCGATTGCAGGATGGCAAAGCCGACCCCGGTAAGGTGGATCTGCTGTATCTCACGCCCACCTACTACGACTATCACTGGGTGATTCATCCCAGTGTCAAACAACGCTTTGGCAACGAGTTTCCCAAAAAGGTCCAAACCGCATTTCTTAAGCTCAGTCCCGCCGTGCCGGAGCAAAAGGAAATACTGGAGTTATTTACCGCGGAAAAGTTCATTCCCACCCAAAACTCCAACTATGCTCAGATCGAACAGATTGGTCGGGAAATTGGCAAGATCAAATGATCCGACGAGCGGGAATCGGATATCAACGCCCAGGGTTACAACCGCTATTTGAACTGCGGCAGGTAACGCAACAGTTTGGCGGCCTGAACGCCCTAAGTCAGATCGATCTAAAAATTTTTCCTGGCGAATGTGTGGCTCTGATTGGTTCCAGCGGGGCAGGAAAAAGCACCCTCTTGCAGTTGTTAAATGGCACCCTGCGGCCCACAAGCGGCGAGGTCTGGGTCCTGGGGCACAATCTAGGCAATCTATCTTCCAGGCGATTACGACAGGTGCAGCGGCAAATTGGCACGATTTACCAACAATTGCATCTAGTGAATAACCTACGGGTAATTCATAACGTCAATGCCGGACATCTGGGTCGCTGGCCCTTTTTTAAGGCGCTTCTGTCCTTGCTGCTTCCCCTGGAGGTGGAAACCGCTGCCAAAGCCTTGACTCAAGTGGGCATTCCGGAAAAACTGTACGATCGCACCGATTGCCTGTCCGGTGGCCAGCAGCAAAGGGTCGCCCTGGCCCGGGTGCTGGTGCAGGATCCAGTGGCCATTCTGGCTGATGAACCCATTTCCAGCCTGGATCCGGAACTGAGTCGGGAGGTGATGGATTTATTGCGCACCCTCTGTCAACAGGCGGGTCGAACCCTGGTTGTGAGTCTGCATGATGTGGCGTTTGCCCATAGTCACTGCGATCGCATCATCGGGCTGCGCCAAGGGCAGATGGTTTTTGATGCCCCCTCTTTCCAGGTTTCTCTGGAGATGCTGGCAGACCTGTATCGCTTAACTGCGCCGCTATGACCATGGTTCCAGCCCGCCCTTCGTTGCTGACACCGCCGGTTCTTTGGGGACTGGCAAGCCTGGCCGCGATCGCCCTGTCCCTGGCTGCCGCTGGCCTGTTCCAGCAGGAGTTGTTCAATCCGGGCGGGCTGCCCCAACTGGGACGGTTCTTCCGGGCCAGCCTGCAACCTGATCTGAGTCGGGAGATGCTGCAATTGACGGTGCAGGCCAGTCTGGTCACCCTGGCCTATGCGGTCTGTGGCACCTTTCTCAGCCTCCTGCTGGGTCTGCTGGGCGGAGTGGTTATGTCTGAAGTCTGGTGGCAGGCAGTTCTACCCCAGCGCCGCCAGTTGCAACCGCCGCCTATCTGGTTTGGCCTGCGGGCCTTCCTCGCAGTTCCCCGGGCCATCCACGAGGTGATCTGGGGCCTCTTTTTTCTTAACCTCTGGGGTCTGGATCCCCTGACCGCCATTTTGGCGATCGCCCTGCCCTATGGTGCGATCGTTGCCAAGGTTTTCTCCGAAATCCTGGATGAAACACCCCGCCAACCCCTGCAAGCCCTGCTCAACAGTGGTGCCCCACCCTTCAGCGCCTTTTGCTATAGCTTGCTGCCCCAGGCCTTCCTCAACCTGCTGTCCTACAGTTTCTACCGCTTTGAATGCGCCATCCGCTCGGCCGCCGTGTTGGGCATCATTGGCGCGGGTGGCCTGGGATATCAGATGCTGCTAAGTTTGCAATCGCTCCGCTACGAACAGCTCTGGACCTTCTTCTACGCCATGTTTGTGCTGAATGGGCTGGTGGACTTCAGTAGCGCCTGGTTGCGGCGGCGGTGGGGGTGTGCCAGCCGTCTGGACCTGAATGCCTCTGCCGCCCCAACAACCCGAACCATTGCCAGCAACACCCCATCCTTCGCAGTCTACCAGCCACTCAACCAGGGCTTAGCCCTGCTGCTAGTGGGACTGATTGCCTTTTGCTTCTGGTATATTCAGCCAGATTTCAGCAAACTCTGGGCCCCCCGCACGGGGCAATTGTTGACTGACCTGTTGCACGCCTGCTGGCCACCGGACTGGAGCCAGGGCTGGCAGTTGGTGAAACTGTCGGCTGACACGGTGGCGATGTCTGTATTGGCGATCGCCCTATCGGCCACAGTCGGCCTGCTGTTGGCCTTTCCCGCCGCCCACAATTTCTTCCTGCCAGGAGGACTGCTGAACCCCACTGCAGGGAAAAACGCCAGCCTATTGCCCCAGATCCTGTTTCTCCTGTCGCGGGCCATCCTATTAATGGGACGGGCCATTCCGGCTCCCATATGGGCTCTGGTCGTCCTGTTTGTCCTGTTTCCAGGCATCTTACCCGGCGCGATTGCCTTGGCCCTGCACAACCTGGGCATTCTGGGCCGATTGATGGCGGAAGTGATTGAAAATCTGGATCAACGTCCCTTGCTAGCCCTCCAGACCACTGGCGCACCTGCCTCTCTAGTATTTCTGTATGGAGTGTTGCCCCTGACAATGCCCCGCTTTCTGTCTTACAGTCTCTATCGCTGGGAAGTGTGCATGCGAGAAACGGTAATTGTGGGGCTGGTGGGCGCGGGCGGGTTGGGGCGGTTGCTGACCGAGCAACTCAGTAGTTTTGATTACCAGGGTCTGATGGCCACTTTGACCTGCTTTCTGGTGCTGACCTTTGGGGTGGACTGGGTCAGCGCCTCTGCCCGGCGATCGCTCCGGTGACGTCCTTTCTCCAATAGCAATTCCCCGCTGCCACCAAAGGCCCTGGCAACAAACGCCCCTAGCCCCCTAGCAGCAGTGGGGAAACAACTAAAGCTTAAATCAGGACATTGCCTGCACCAGATAGTCAAAATAGGGTGCCGCGATAGCAGCGTCCTCCTCGCTCAGCAACTCTAAAGAAGCCGCCTTGAGACTTCGCATCGCTTCCGCCATTCCAGGCATCGGCACACCCAAAGCGTTATACATTTCCCGGGCTCCAATCACGCCAATAGACTCAATTGGTTCCTTACTGCCAGCCAATAATCCATAGGTCACCAGACGCAGATACCAACCATAGTCCCTCAGACAGAGTGCCCGTTGCTTGTCGCCGTAGGCATTGCCGCCAGGAGAAATAAAGTCCGGGCGTTTTCTCCATAACTGCTTGCTGGCTTCCTGAACAATTTTCTTTTCATTCGCGGTCAGCGTTTCCACGATTCGGGTTCGCTGCTCACCAGTTTGAAAGAACTCCTGAATGCTTTTGAGTTCACCAGCGCTGGGGTAACGCAGCTCGTCGTCGGCTTGAAGAATGACTTGGCTAATTACGCTCATATTTATCGCGGTATCTCAGGGTATCACTGATAGTTTAACGACTCAGGGGGACGGAACGATAATAGATCCCCATACCATGTCGAGCCTACCGTACCGTTCAGACTCCCAATCAAAAGTTTTGTAACACTTTAGTGGGTTGATAGCCGACTGATTGCAACGTCAGGAAGAGTCGGGCCACTAAATCCAGATCCTTATCCCCCGGAGCCTGTTCAACTCCACTGGACAGATCAATCCCATCCGGATACACCTGGGCCAGCGCCAGCAGCACATTATCCGGAGTTAGACCGCCCGCCAGAAACCAGGGACAGGGGGATTGAAATGTCTGTAAAAGGGGCCAGTCAATGGTCTGACCCGTGCCGCCCTGTACATGGGGAACGTAGGCATCCAACAGCAGGGTATCGACCCATTGGGCATACTGCATAGCCGCATCCAGACTGACCCGATCTTTGACCCGCAGGGCTTTAATCAACTCCACGGTCGGAAGATATCGGCGGATTTGCTGGCAAGCTTCTGGCGGCTCCTCGCCGTGCAATTGCACACCAGTTAACTGACCGATCCGCACGGTCTCCACAATGGTGTCCAAACTGGCGTTCACGAAAACACCAATGCGATCGCAAATCGGTTCACCTGTCTCTGGGTGTTTCGGCAGTGCCGACACAATGGCCTGGATCTGCTCCGGCAACACAAATCGGGGCGACTGGGAAGCACAGATAAATCCCAATGCGCTGGCCCCCAACTGAGCGATCGCTCGCCCCTGCTGCGATCGGGTAATGCCGCAAATCTTAACCCGCAAATCCGGTCTAACCATCCCTCCTGACGCTGCGCCACCCCTCTCCGGTTTCACTTCACCCGGCGGCAAGGGCCCGATTTCATGTTGCAAACCATCACATCTCCGTATCGAAATGTAAATTTATTCGTTAACTCTTCAAACAATTTCAAGGCTGTTTGCGGTTCTGCCAAACAGGCTCCCTATAATCCTAAACTAACAGCCAGGTGCTACCTTGAATCGACTGGAATCGGACATTTGGATCCATTCAAGCCGCGGACAAGGCCAGGTTCGGATTCAGGGTAGGTCAGGCTTTCGGTCTCAAAATGCACTTTAATTTCATCCTTTAGCTGTCACTTTAGGAGGTAACCCGCTTGATGTATTCAACTCTTTTAGCTGTGACCGGCGCACAAACCACGGAGTGGTCGCTGGGCGTGGGAATTACGATGGTTGCCTGCTGCCTGTTTTCCGTTGCGATTGGCCGTTCTGCTATCCAAAAACGAGGGATAGGACCGAGTTTGCCCGTTGAGGTTCCAGCCCTGTTTGAGGGCTTTGGCTTCGCTGAATTGCTGGCAACCATGAGCTTCGGCCACATACTGGGGGCGGGAGTAATTTTGGGGTTGAGCAATGCAGGTGTCCTCTAGGGACAGCGAAACCACATCAACACCACCAAAAGCCTGGAATTGACCAAATCTGTATCCATGCCAGGCTTTTGGCTTGGCAACCTCCTGCTACTCCAGGATATCCAGAATCCATTTGCCAGGGCCAACTATCATCGCGGAGAACGGGTTCCAGGGGCACAATCCACCGAGTTGGCAGCATAAATCGGATCAGCTGCTTTTCCAATCTGGTTTTGGTCGGCTTCGCACAACACAGTCAAAACGTTAAGTTCACCCACGCTGTTGTGGGTCGCAGCAGCCATACCGACGTAGGGTTTGAGGGTGCTGCTACGGGACTCAGCATGATGGACAGCATATTGGCTATTGCCATCCACCACAATGGTGTAGAGGTAATTGTTGCTGGAAACCGCAATGCCTAACTTTTGCAAGTCATCGCTAAATTGAGAACTTTCCATCATGTAGGCCTGCTGGGCTCGATTGATTGAACCCAGGTTAATCTTGGCCTCGACCTGCTTGGACTTGCTGGCCTGATTCAGGAAGGAAGGAAGGGCGATCGCGGCCAGAACCCCACTAATAACCAGCACAACCAGCAGTTCCAGGAGTGTGAATCCTTGAGTCTTCTGACGAGCAAATGACCGGATTGATTGTAGCTGCAATAGAAGTCTCACAACGGCTTTCTCCAGGTGGCACAACGTAGACTGGTGCGGTTAACCAACCAGGCACCTCAATCACTTTCTTCTTCAGGTTTAGCCGCAACTACCAGGAAAGAACACCTGCTGATCTCCGCAAAAACACGGAAATATTGAAAGTCGTTAAAGTAATACTAGGAATTCATCAAGATTCTCCGGCAGCCTTGACAGAAGCTGGATAGTTCTTCTGACTCAAGCAGCAGAAGGGGTTGAGGCAGTGACCCGCACCTGGCGCAGCATCGGCCTACCAGGGACGGGACAAGGATTCTGGGCAGATGGCTAACCAGATTGTCCTCAGTAGATTGACTGAACCTGCACCAACAGACAAAGAACTCAGTCCGTCAGCGTTGTTGCAGGCAGCATCTGCGCCCGATCCAGATACCAGATACAACCAATGGGGTGATAAACACGGGCAGCGATCGTCCAGTTATCTGGGACGCATCGACGAGTTCAAGTCCGCATAAAACAAGAAAAGCTGGCCAAGGCCAGCCTTTCGCTTTATTTACGGCAATATAGCGATCCGATCAGGATTGTGAAAGGTTTCCGCAGGAAATCCTTCTCACAAAGCCCTTTCACCATCCAGTCGTTCACAAGTCATTTAGGATTGCTATACCAGGGACTTATTAACCCACGGCTGGTTTAAAATCGCCAACCGACACCCCCCTGCAGAGATGCAGCTGTACCGGAACTGTCACGGTAACCCTGCACCGCAATGATGGCATTACCAAAGAGAACCATATTGCTGTTGGGGAACGAATAATCAATACCCGGCTGGATGGCAAGGGCAGTGCGGTTACCAACGGGAGTGGTCTTTTCTCCACTCAATGGCACCGAGGCGCCTACCCCCAGATACAAATCGGTCTGCCAATTCAGGGGAATGTCATAGGAAACCGTCGGAACAATGGCGTAGCCATTAAACAGCATGGCTTGGGCTCTGAGAGAAAGCGGAGCCCGCAGAAACTTATACCGAAAAGCCAGCAAAGCCCCTGCCCGTTGGGGTTCGTTGTCACCGCCACTGGTTAAGCCCAAAGATCCGCCAACACCCACATAACTGCCATAAGCTGCCTGGGCATTAACTGGAGCAGGATTGGCAACGACCATTCCAGCAAGGACAGTAGCCAATCCAATCGATAAAACTTTGCCACCCTGCCAACATTGAGGTGTGTTCATACGTAGAACCCCCGGCTGCAAATTATTCATTAACAGATTCCTCAGCCCTTGTACGGCAAAGGTGCGTTTCGCTATTCAATTTATCTCATGTTTCTAGAAATGCAGCATTTTCCTGAAGAGATTTATTTGCATTGTGTGAGTCAATCAAAAGGACAGTTGAGGAACAGGAACAGCTTTACCGGAATTTCTAGAGTAGTAGATGATACTAAAGGTAAAGCAACCCTATCTAGGGACTGTGTTGAACAGACAAGGTAATCATCCATGAAATTTGGGACCCGTTGGTTTTCAATTCCGACCACACTGGCGATCGCCCTGGCTGCGACTCAGGTTCTAGCGCAAATGCTGACAATTTCCCCTGGTTCGTCAACCATTCAAGTTTCTGGCACATCTGGTGGACCGAAAAGAGAAGGGGGTTGCGCTGGGAATATTGCAGCCTCTCCAAATCATCGGCTTCAAGTTGCCGAAGACAGCAATATTCGATTTTCCTTACAGGGTTCCGGTCAGCCCAGTCTGTTGATTCAAGGTAATGGCCAGGACTTCTGCGTGCCAGCGGACAGCTTTTCCGGCGGCAAAATTGAGATTCCTGGCCGCCTCAGCAAAGGCACCTACGCAATTTATGTCGGCGATCGGGCTGGCAGTTCCCACCCTTACACCCTATCCATTTCGGCCAACTAAGACTCCCATGGCCAGCCAAGTAGGTCCGGGATGACAGCACCCATCTACCTCTACTTCAGGTTTATCCCAAAGCCCCATTACCATTGGCTGCTTGTACGGCCTGATAGGTTTTGAAACCGCCACTCAGGTTGTAAGCATTAAACCCATTCAGACGCAAAGCCCGGGTGGCATAGTAGGCTCGTTGCCCCACTTGACAGTACACCCAGATATCTTGGTCTGTTGGCAAGTCAGACAGGCGATCGCGAAGTTGTGGCAGCGGAATATTGATGGCCCCAGGAACATGGGCCGTCTCAAACTCGCGATTCGCCCGAACATCCAGCAATAAACCGCCATCTCGTTTTGGCAAATCCTGCCAGTGGACTAGGGGCGCATCTCCCCGCAAAGCATTGGCCGCAATCATGCCCGCCATGTTAACCGGATCTTTAGCCGCACCAAACTGGGGCGCATAACAGAGTTCCGCTTCTTCCAAATCAAACACCGTTGCACCCATCTGTAAGGCCATTGCCAGGACATCAATCCGTTTGTCCACACCCGCTTCACCCACAGCCTGGGCCCCTAGAATACGCCCATCTGGAACCGAAAACAGGAGTTTGATATGAATGGGTTGGGCGTTGGGATAATAGCTGACGTGGTGACCTGGATGGAGATGAACCTTGCCGTAGGACCAACCTAGACGTTGTAGCGTCTTTTCATTGACCCCGGTAGTGGCAATGGTCAAGCCAAACAATCCACAAACGGAGGTGCCCTGAACACCTCGAAACTGACTATCGCGGCCCAAAATTACGTCGGCAGCAACCCGTCCCTGTCGGTTGGCCGGCCCTGCCAGGGGAATGGATATCCCTTCCCGAGTGATAAAATCTTGCACTTCGACCACATCACCCACAGCCCAAATCTTCGGATCACTGGTCTGCATGCGGTGATTCACCCGAATGCCTCCCCGCAAGCCCAGTTCCAAGCCCGCTGCTTTTGCCAATGTGGTTTCAGCTCGTACACCAATTCCCAGAATGACCAGGTCGGCCAAATAGGTTTTCCCTGCCTGGGTCTTAACGGCAATGGCCCCCTCCGGGGTGGCAACAAATTCCTGGACGGCATCCCCTAACTGCAGGTCTACCTGGTGCGATCGCAACCGCTCATGCACGGGTACAGCCATCTCCGGATCTAAGGGGGCCATCACCTGTTGAGTTGCCTCGATCAGCGTTACAGAGATACCCCGCTTCAGCAGATTCTCCGCCATCTCAAGCCCAATGAAGCCTCCGCCCACCACAAGCGCCCGTTGCACTTGATGCTGAGCAATCCACTCCCGAATGCGGCGACTATCGGGTATGGTGCGGAGGGCAAAAATGCCGGGCAGGTCAATTCCCGGTAACGGCGGTCGAATGGGGGCCGCTCCCGGAGCAAGAACCAGGGCATCGTAGGGTTCCTGGTAAATTTCACCCGTTTTACGGTTTTGGACAGTTATTTGAGCTAGATTGCGATCGATGCCAGTGACTTCATGCTCCAGCCTTACCTCAATATTGAACCGCTGCTGAAATAAATCTGCATTGGCAACCAATAGCTTTTTCTCGTCAGTAATCACGTCTCCGACATAGTAAGGCAGCCCACAGTTAGCAAAGGAAACGTAAGACCCCCGCTCAAAAATAATAATCTCAGCCGACTCAGAAAGACGACGCGCTCTAGCAGCACAGGACGCTCCCCCGGCAACTCCCCCAACAATTAGCAAGCGTTTGCGACCGACCGACATAGCGCATCCTCCCCTAAGGAATCTTGATAGTTAGCAGGATCCAACCGTCTAAAATAGCAGTCTTCAATCAAAGCTAATCTATTATATCGCCATGTAGTAATCTAGCTATAGCGGTTCTTGCTGGCGTGAGGTGCATAGACAAGCATTACAGGCTTGTCCAGCAAGGCTTCTGCTGTACTTCATTCGATCAGAAACCGCTATGGTTGATTCAAGACATCGTGTTGCCTTTGCAGGCAATTGCAAAAACTATCGATGCTCAGAGAAATTCATCCACTAAAATCCGTTTTCTTCTGGAATATTCTCTTCAACCGTTGTCATAATTGTGGTTAACCCTTGTCCAGGATTTCTCCTGGACAAGCGAGAGCATTCCACCTGGCTTAGCGGCAAAGTGGCTGCCTGGTTATTCAGTCCGCATAGAATTGTGCTGGACTGTGCATTGCAAGTTAGAAAAAATCTATGGCTAAACCGGGTCAGTCCTCGTTTCGTCGGATGCTTCTTTCACGGATTCTTTTGTTAAGCATCCCGGTGTTGCTGACCGGAGAATATGTGGCTTTCCGCAAAGCTCGGTCAGGCTTGCTGCAAACCGCCCGTCAAAACTTGACCGAAAGTGCTGTTCGCAAGGGAGAAAACATTCGAGATCTGGTTGAAGCGACCCGCGCCCACTTGCTAACAGCCAGTGCAGCGTTTGCCATTCAGATCAACGATCCGGATCAAGCCCAGGAGTTTGTCAACCGGATGAATCGCTGGCTGCCCAAAGGGGTCAAGTGTGTGCAACTGGTCAACACTCAAACTGGACAGATTGATGCTAGTACCTGCGGCAAACAGCGATTAGCCCCCAATCAGAGGTTCTCCTGGCCCAATCAAACTCAGGCACTCATCGATCCGCTGACCAGTGTTCGGATTACGCCTGTCAAACCTGGCAAATTCTCCCAAGAAGACGGATTGCGACAGTTGGAACTGGTCTTTAGCGCTCCAATTTACGATCGGCTGGGCCAGGTGCACTATGCTTTGAACACTCAGGTAGCCGTGTTGCGCCAAGAAACCAGTCAACCAGGTTCCCTATCAGGCTATACCGTGGTGATTGACCAGGATGAAACCATCCTGGCCCATCCCCTCTCAGACAAAATCGGCCGCCATATTAGAGAGGAGCCGAATGCCCCCAATTTGCAAGAGATTGTTCGCAGCGCGATCGCCGGTAAGCAGGATTTTCAGCACCTGTTTTCCTTTGAAGATCGGGGCAAGGAATGGCTAGTCGGATACAATGCCATCCAAATTCCCATCACACCCACCCAAAACCGCACCTGGGTAATTCTGGCTGCAACCCCTCTGGACAATGCTCTGTATGACTTGGAGGGCATTAAGCAGGTGTTGTTCGTGCTGACCTTGGGCCTCCTGGGAGCCAACCTTCTGGCAACACTCTACATCGCTCGCGACATGGCCCGCCCAATTGAAAAACTAAGCATCTATGCCCGAAGTCTCTATACCCAGGCAGCGCCAGAATCTGCCCCTAAGAATTTTCAGATTCGCGAACTGAACCAGTTAGCCGAAGCATTAGATCGAATGGTCCAACGCCTGGAAGAGCGGGCGGAGGAATTGGAAACGGCTTGGCAGGAAGCCCAACTGGCAAACGATCTGAAAAGTGATTTTCTGGCAACCACTTCCCATGAACTGCGGACACCGCTCAACGCCATCATTGGCTGCATTCGGCTGGTCAAAGATGGCTGTTGCGACACAGAAGAAGAAGAGCTGGAATTTCTGCAGCAAGCCGATGAAGCTGCTATTCATTTGCTGAAAATCATCAATGACCTGCTGGATATTTCCAAAATCGAGGCCGGCAAGGTTGAACTCAATCTCCAATCCATCAGTATTTCAGACCTCTGTCAGCAGTGTTTGCGAATGATTCAACCGGGGGCAGAGAAAAAGCACTTGACCTTAGAGGTCGAAGTTGACCCACAAGTTACCCAGGTGCCGCTGGATGAACGACGGGTGCGCCAGATGCTAATCAATCTCCTGTCCAATGCGGTCAAGTTCACGCCGGAAGGCGGAGAAGTGAAACTGAGTGGCCGAATTGGCTATGGCAAAGAGTTAGAGCAGGAAATGCGGCCTGACCACAGTCCAATCAATGCAACGACTCCCTATCTTTGCCTGGAAGTGAGCGATACAGGTATTGGCATTCCCAAAGAACGTTGGCATTTGCTGTTTCGCCCCTTCCAGCAAATTGACTCGTCTTTCACCCGCAAGCACGAAGGAACTGGCCTAGGTTTAGCACTAACTAAGCGACTGGCAGAATTACATGGGGGAACCATATCTTTTCATTCCACACCCAGCAAAGGCAGCCAGTTTCGCATTTGGTTCCCGATCGGCAGCCTGGAAACTACCAACTTAGCCCCAGGTTCAATCGTTTAATGCTGATTGACTGACAAAAGATCTGATTTAGGTTGGTGTTGAGCAAGGCAAAACTCAACACCAAATAGCCTAGTGCAGCGTCAACTCTAGAAATTAGGGTTTGTAGTCAGCGCTTCAGCGCTAAAGCGCCGACTACGAGCCAATGGGTTCACCTTAAAATTAGGGTTTGACAGAACACTAGGTGTAAGCGTAACTGTAAGAGGATCAGTAGATCGAAAACTCATGATGCCATAGATAGATATACAACCTCGGTCGAGATAGAGCCGCTCCACCTTAACGGTTAAGGGGTTTATCGCAGCGAGCAGACGGGTGATAATCGCCACGGCGGTCTCTTCCCACCGGACAGCATGGATCGCCAGAGTGACCCGTCGATGAGCCCGAATCACGTACACCGTGGCGTAGGCAAAGAAGGACGTGGTGCCTGCTTTGGCTTGAGAGCGATAGATATACAGTGCTTCCGCCTCACTCGGCTGACCGTATTCATAGCTTAGGTCAGGGATCAAGCTCGAGATGTTGTTTTGGGTGATCGGTTTGGGCGATCGCCGCTACCTTCTATATCCAGGGGCCATGGAACCGGGGTTTGTTTCGAGTCTAGCGTCAAAGGTCTTCAATCAGCTTATTAATGGGACGTTCGCCACGGACTGATGCGCCTTCAAATCGGTAGTTCAGCTTGGTCAGCTTCAAGTAGAAAGCGGCTTCACAGAAAGCGGTCGCGAAATACAGGTCATCCACATGGCCGGGGGCTCGGTGCCATTTGCCGTTCGGGTCGCGATAAGGTCCACTCAGGTGGCGCAGGGGGGAGTTTTCAGATGGGTTAAAGTCTATATCTTCGAACCCCAGCCAGAAAAGCAAGACATCTTCAACCTGAGATAACTGCTCTGAATCCAATTCACCCAATTTCCTCAACAGTTTGGCATGGGAGATAGTAACGAGGTTCTGACCATCAAAGGCTCCCGGTTTCAAAAATCGGCGTTGCTGACTGGCATCTAAAAAGCCTTGAAACTGAATAACTTCAAGGCTTTTTTCTAAAAAGCGGGCAGCGAGAATCGAACTCGCATCAATAGCTTGGAAGGCTAAATACAAGCCTTGTACAGCAGGCATTTCAGCGCTTCTTGCAAAATTCTATACCCGAATTATGCCCAAACTGGGCGGCTTCATGGGAGCTTTACATCAAAGACAGATTCAGCATGGAGGAATCTTGAGAGGCAAGAAAGACCGGCAATCTGTTTCGATTGTTTCGTTTGTTGCGTTTATTCCGTATGCTGCTTATAGTGGAGCTACAAGGAGATGGAGACTGAGATCAGATAAGCTCAGGGATATGCTCCGCCTTGCCTGAAATGGAGGAGATTTTCATGGCGCTTTCGACTCGCTACAGCAAACCTACACTGCCAACGCCAGCCGATGCCAAGCTCTCTGAAGAGAGTAGCCGGATACTGGCATCCCATATCCGGTCAAAGCAGGCAACAACGCAACGGATCAAGGTGGTGGAAGAGGATGGCAGTGAACAGACCGTAGAAATTCCTGCTTCGGCCTTTCATTTGCTGGTGGAGATTTTATCGCAGATGGCCCAAGGAAATGCAGTTACCTTGATCCCTATCCATGCAGAACTCACGACTCAGGAGGCAGCAGATATTCTGAATGTTTCTCGTCCGTTCCTGGTCAAGTTGATTGAGTCGAACGAACTGCCTTGTAGACGAGTCGGGCGTCATCGCCGAATTCGGTTTGAAGCTTTGATGGATTATAAGCAACGAATCGATGAACAACGCTCCCACGCACTGGATGAGCTAGCTGCCCAGGCGCAAGAACTGAACATGGGCTATGAATGACACCGATGATGGCCTCCAACTTTACGGCTCTGTATGACGCTTGTGTTCTCTATCCAGCCCCCCTGCGAGATTTGCTCATGCAGTTGGCGCTGACAGATCTGTTCAGAGCACGTTGGACGGATCAAATTCATGAAGAATGGATTCAGAACCTCCTCAAAGAACGTCCCGACCTCACCCTAGAACAATTGAACCGCACCAAAAATTTGATGAATAGCCATGTGCGGGATTGTTTGGTCACCGGCTATGAGTACTTGATTCCGTCTCTAGAACTTCCCGATCCAGGCGATCGCCATGTTGTGGCCGCAGCCATTCGTTCCGGAGCAGATGTGATTGTGACCTTTAATCTGACGGACTTTCCCAAGGCGATATTAGATAAATACGATATCGAGTGTCAGCATCCTGACAACTTCGTTGCCGACCTGATCGACCTTAAACCAACCAGAGTTTTGATGGCAGTTGAGACATGCCGAAGCCGCCTGAAGAATCCACCTAAGTCCCTAGCGGAATATTTGGATACTCTGTTAAAGCAGCAATTAACCGTGTCTACAGCCATGCTCCGAGAACTCTATAACGAGTCTTGAAGATGCTTTAGTAGAGCGTTAGGCATTACTGACGAAGTACAAGCCATTAAGGGATCAACTTATCTCTCAGATCATTAGCGCTCCCAATCCTGTTACTCCTGTTGTTCCTGTTGTCGTCTCTCATGCTCTCGATAGGCATTAGTCAGCAGCACAGATACCAGATTGGACAAACTTCTTTGTTCCTTCTTTGCCCATTCCTCTAAGCCCTGCTTCACCTCAGGGTCAATGTAAGCCGTTACTCGCTCTAGGTCTGTGGTCACTTGACATTCTCCCCGGCCCTAAAGGGCGGGGAGAATGTCAAAAGATGAAATTTTAGCTCAGTTAGTCAACTGAGTTTTTTCTTTAGAGACAATCGAAGAACGTCTAACTCACTAAGGCGGCGAACAATGGCATCAAATCCTGAGAACAGCATCCTTTTCCCTGCTGGAGGAGGCGCAATAGGGATCTTAGCCCATCAATCTGTTGGAAGCATTGGAGCAGTTGCAGCGGGTTCAGGGATTGCTCTGGGTGCAGTTCCAATGGCTGGGATTGGAGCACTTGCTGGATCAGCCGTTTTCGGTGCCTATAAGGCTCTCAGTGATGGAGATGCAACGGCTGTAGGTGCGATCGGCGTTGGAGCGTTAACTGGAACTGGTGTTTATCTCAGTATTGGTGGCGTAGGATTAGCCGGTGGATTTGGTGCCGTTGGACTTGGTTTAGGTGCAATAACAGGCTTTGGCGGCTTCGTTGAACTGGGAGTGTATGGTGCAGCGAAAATGCTGGATCGAGGTGCCAAGGAATCTTATAGTCAGGTATTCTCCCGAATGGAAGAAAAAATCTCCTGGCAAGAAGCCTACATAGAAGCACTTTTAGAGCTGGAATTAGAAAGCTTTTTGCGTGATGAGAAATTAAAGCGAGATTTTCTCCTACTGGAATCAGAGGATGACGTTCTAAGCATCAAAGAAGAGCTACAAAGACGAAAGCTGTTTGAGGTCAATTCGACCTTCTTTCCCTTGGAGAATTCAGCATCTTTATCTAGCGACGCTGAAGGAGTTTGGATAAACGTTCATACCC
>Ga0272446_1002043_pt1 | contig 28263 bp, 21 predicted proteins | sample YNPCB0061_FD_194587 | JGI IMG/M metagenome (GOLD analysis project Ga0272446, IMG submission 194587) | Hot spring microbial mat communities from Yellowstone National Park, WY, United States - YNP-CB-006-1 | ecosystem: Environmental > Aquatic > Thermal springs > Hot (42-90C) > Sediment | place...
CGAGGACGCGACGTTGCCCGAAGCGAGCATGGTGGCATCCTTGCTGCCGTGATGGGCGCCTATGCCCGCCTCCGTCCGGGCCCCGTTAGCCGACCGGTCCTTGCCGTCGCGCCAAGCCCGATACGCGCCAGTCAGCACCCACGAATTCCCCAGAGGAGCCACCTTTCGCGCGTCGAAGCCCCTTTCGGCTGCGACCTCGGTGGTCTTGACGCTCTGACTGTCGAGGATGCCCAGTGTCGGGGTCGGTTTTCTTCCTTCGGCTGCGCGGGCCGCTGCGCGCAGCCGATCGAGCGCCGGGTCCAGAACGTTCGCCGCGTTCCACTTGTCGTAGTAGCTTGCGACCAACTGCCACGTTGGGAAGTGGTGCGGTAGGTGCGGCCATGGGCAGCCTGTTTGGAGCAAGGAGAGGAGCGCGTTGACGATCTCGCGTCGTGGGTAGATTGCCCTGGGGAAGTTCGGATGCGGATTGGGCGCCGGGATCAAGTCCGCGGTCAGCGCCCATTGCTCATCCGACAAGTCGCTCGGATAGGGAATCCTGCTGGTCGTGTAGGGAGCCTTGTTCATGCGCGACGGTTACGCAGCCTGCGAAGTCCGGGCCAGGTTTTCGGCTAAACAGCCTCTGACCGGTGCCCGTGGATCAGCGTGGCTGATGGCACCCGGGAATGCTCCGGGGGAGGCGCGGGGTGTTCGCGGACATCGATGTTGAGCGTGATGATGAGCCCATCTATGCCGCCGCCAGGCTCGTAGCGCCAGATGGTGTCGCGCAACAGCCGCAGGACGCCGTTGTTGTCGTGGGCGCGCTGGAGGCGCGCGTAGGGATAGGCCAGGTCCGCTCCTCTCAGCGCGGCGACACCGAGGGGCCAGAGCAGGATCAGAACGCTGACGCTCGACGGTGCGTCCATTCGATGCGCGGTCAAGGAAGCACGCGCCCCACAGCAAAGCGATCGGCACACCACAAGGCCACATGCCTGGGCAAAGCGATGCACGGACGACCGGCGTCATGGATCGCGGTCTAACGGAAGTCCGCGCTGAGCTTTGCAGGGCTCCGGCGGCCCACCTTGGGCATGCGGGGCGCCCCACATGGTCGTGCGGGGCGCCCCACATGGTCGTGCGGGGCGCCCCACATGGTCGTGCGGGGCGCCCCCTATCCTTCACCGCCGCCGACATCCTGATCGTCTCGTCGGCTGCGGCTTGATCCTCGCCCGCGGTCGGGCAGGGCTGCGTGCGCGTCGCGGGGACGACGAGGAAGGTGATTGCGTTTCACGCCGAATGGGCGGAAAAAGCAGGAGTGCGAGTGTCGCTGGTCATCTGGCTGGCCGCGCTGCTGTCCGGAGGTGCGGCGATTGCGTACGAGATCTGCTGGTCTCGCGCGCTGGCCGTGCCGCTGGGCAACTCCGCCGATGCGACCGGGATGGTGCTGGCCGGGTTCATGGCCGGTATCGCGGTGGGCTCTTGGGTGTCCGGTGCCATCGCCGATCGTGTGCGGTCGCCCTTGCGATGGTACGCGTTGGCAGAGCTCGTGCTGGCAGGCTTCGCGCTCGCCGCCCCGCTGCTGATTGCGCGCTTGGACAGGCTGCCGGCAGGGCCCGGGTCGGTGGTGCGGCTCGGCGCGGCGGGGCTGTTGGTCGTCGTGCCTTGCCTTTCGATGGGAGCGTCGATGCCGCTACTGGTTCGAGCGCTCTCGTCTGCCGGCGGGACACTACGCACGCGAATCGGGCTCACCTATGGGCTGAATACCGCCGGCGCTGCTGTCAGTGCGATCCTGACCGGATTCTGGGGGATCGCTACCCATGGGGTCCGACAGTCGTCTGCGCTGGCTGCCATGGCGAGCCTGGCGGCTGCCGTGCTCGCGCTGGGTGCGTCGTCGCGGCTGCCTGCGCACGCGCCCCCGGTACCGAGCGCAGAGACGAAACGCACGGGCGGCTCACTTGATCGCGGCATCGCGGTGGTGGCCGCGTTGCTCGGCGGCTTCGCGATGCTCGCATCGGAGGTGCTCTGGGCGCGCGTGCTCACCTTCGTATTCGGGCACGACACCTACGCTTTCGCGTCGCTGCTCGCGATCGTGCTGGTCGGCCTGGCGCTGGGCGGTCTCGCGCACCGCCTCACGGCGACGCGGGACCAGCGTCTGGTCACCGGGGCGCTGCTCTCGGCCTTCGCCGCGACCCTGCTCGTCTCGTTCCACGCGGCCGCATCGCTGATGATCCAGCGGGGCCGCGACCCGTTCGGGCTCGACGCCACGCGCGGGCTGGCGACGTCGGTACACCTCGAGCTGTATCGCGAGCTGGCCTACACGCCGTGGCTGGTGCTGGTGCCCTCGGTGCTGGCGGGTGCTCTGCTGCCCGCTGCCTGCGCGCTCTACGGGCGAAGCAGCGGCGAGGTCGGCCGCAGTGTGGGGGTCGTCGGGCTGGTCAACGGTCTGGGCGCAGCGGCAGGCGCGCTGGTCGCTGCGTTTGGCCTGGTGGCCGTTGCTGGGATCCAATGGGCTCTGGTTCTCTTGTCGTGGCTGTGCTGCGCGGGCGCTGCAGCGATTGCCCTCTTCATGCCGTCCTCCAAGGCACCCTCTGCCATCCGCACGCGCGTGTCGCTCGCGGCGCTCTTTGCGCTGCCGACCATCCTGGCGACGATTCGCATGCCGGACGGACTGCCACGCAGGATGCTGCTCCGCGCAGTGGGCGACCGGCACCAGACGCTCCTTTACTACGAAGAAGCGCGTACCGGCACCGTATCGGTCACGCTCAACCGCGTCAACGGCGAGAAGGTTCTGATGATGAACGCGGTGAACGAGGTGACCACGAGGCAGGTGCACGACGAGAGCTTCAAGCTGCTCGGCCATCTCGCGCCGCTTCTGCACCCGGCCCCCCACCGCGGCGTGATGATCTGCCTGGGCGCGGGGCTTTCCGCGGGCGCGGCCACACTCCATCCGCTGGACAGGCTCGACGTGGTCGACCTGTCGTCGGCGATTCCGCGCGCTGCCAGGCTGTTCTCGCGCGAGAACCACGGTGTTCTCGACCTGCCCGCATTCCGGCTCCATGTGGGCGACGGACGTCAATACCTGCTCAACAGCGATGGCGGGTACGACGTGGCCATCGTGGATTCCACGCACCCGAAGTCCGTGGACTCATGGATATTGTATACGAAGGCGTTCTACGAGCTGCTTCGTGACAAGCTGGCGCCGGGGGGGATCGCGGTCCAGTGGCTTCCGCTGCACGGCCTGTCGGAGCAGGAGTTCAAGATCGTGGTACGAACTTTCCTCAGCGTGTTCGACCACACGACGTTATGGGCCAACGTGGGGTTCGAAACCTACGGCCAGGTGGGGTATGCGAAGCTGGTGGGCTCCCGGGATCGGGAGCTGCATGTCGATGTCGAAAGGTTGGCTGAGAGGCTTGCAAGATTCGAGATCCAGCAGGATCTGAAGCCTTATGGCATGGCGACGGTCGAGGAGGTGGTCAATCTGTTCGTGGCGGGGCCGGAGCGGCTTCGCCCATGGACCGAGGGATTGCCTGAGCAAACGGACGACCTGCCGATGGTGCCCTACACGACGCGGTACTCGGTCGGGCGAGGCATGGCGCCATCCCTGCTGCTTGCGGTCAGGTCGTGGCCGGATCGGCTTCTCACGCGAGGGTCTGCGCCGGATCCGGGGTGGGAGGCGCGGATGCGCGCCGCGTGGGATGCGCAGGGGCTCGTGATCGCAGGAATGCCCGGTCGGGCCGCGGAGCTGTATCCGGCGCTGGCGCGGCCGGGCATCTATGTCGCGCAGCAGGCCACGACGCTCGGGTACTACGAGCAACTCGCGGCCTGGTATGCGGGTGACGCCGACCGCCAGTTCGAAGCCGCCACGCAGATGGGGGCGATGGGTCATGCACAGCGTGCGGTCGACCTGTTCGAGCATGCGCTGCGGCTGCGTCGAGACGACTTCCGCGTGCGGCTGAACATGGCGCTGGCGTTGGCGCAGACAGGACGCCACGATCGCGCCATGGCGATGCTGACGCGTTTGCGGGACGAGCAACCGGGATCCGCGATCGTGCTGCACAACCTTGGGGCGGTATTGCTTTCGTCAGGACATGCGGAGGAGGCGATTCCGCACCTTCGCCAGGCGATTGCGTGGGATCCCGAAGCGCTGGGAGCGAGGCAGTCGCTGGCGGAGGCGCTGCTGCTGAGCGGGCAACCGGACGCTGCGCTGGCGGAGGCGCGGCGGATCCTCGCCGCCAACTCGTGGGTAGCGGAGGCCTGGGAGGTGCATGGGCTGGCGGCGCAGGCGATGGGGGACCGGGAGGGGGCCGTGCGGAGCCTGACGAAAGCCGTGGAGTTGAATGGGTATCGGGTGGGGGCGCGCACGCGCCTTGCGGATGCGCTTCGAAGCGCCGGACGCCTGGACGACGCGAGGCAGCACGACGAGGTAGCGGTGAGGATCGATCCCCGAGCGGTCGCGGCGGTGATGGGGCTGGCACGGATCGAGCTGGACTCGGCGCACTACGAGCAGGCGGCGGACCTGTATGTGCGAGCGCTGGACATCGACGCGGGGCTAGCTGCCGCGGCCTACGGGCTTGGTCGGGCGCTGCAGGGGCAAGGACGGCAAAACGATGCCGTCCAGGCATTTTGCCTCGCGGTCCGGTTGAACGGCCGGTTCATGGAAGCGCGCCATGCGCTCGAGGAGCTCGGTTCGGTGGATTGCGGCCCCTGAAGAAGCTGGCTGCAGTTGCTTGCGAGGCTACTTCGCGGCTGGTTCGAGCCCGCGGTCACGACGGAACTCGTGGCACTGGCGGCAGCCCGGTTGGAACGTGCGGCACACGGTCGCGCGAACGTCGTACTTGGAGCAATCGTTGGGCGCGCCCGGCTTGCCCAGGTGCACGCAGGCGCCGTCCGGGCCAATCGCAAAAGCTTTCTGCCCGAAATGGCCGTCCGTCAACGAGGCCAGCATGTCGGTACGACCGAGACGCTTCCACATGGCGATGTCGTCGTCGGTGACGAGGATCGTTCCTTCGCGTTGATGACAGCAAGCGCCGCAACGACGGCAGTCCAAGGGAACGGCGGGTTCGTTCATGGCATCGCGGTCCGAAAACGCACGGCCGGGAGTGTAGTGCGATCCGGGGCGGACGGCCACCGGCTCGTGTGGAGCCGGGCCCGCGCGACGTGCCAATCAAGCCGTTTCGAAGGGGTACGAAGCGTTCGGGGTGGCTGGCTGAGCATCGATCGCGGCGCGGGATTGCTCGAAGGCCTCGGTGAGCATGCAGGTGAGGACAGCCATGCCGCGTTCGGTGCGGGCGAGCACGCGGTACAGGTGTCGGTTCTTCCGTGAGTAGCGGTAGAGCCTGGACAGGGCTCGCTTTCGTTCGGGGCCGGACGACGAGTTGAACGAGTCGACGGCGCGCTCGATCTCCTGGGCGAGCGCTGCGATGCGGTGTTTCACCACCTCCCGTGCGGAGTCGATCGCATCGGCTTCCTGCGCGTAGCGTTCGAGCAGGAGCTCGATGCGCGGCATGATGTGGGTGAGCCTTGCGGTCAGGTCGCTTGCCACGAGGGTACGCTGGCTGTCGGCACGCTGCCGGCCTGGCTGGGCGCGCTCCCGTTCGGCCCGGGTGAGCACCCTGGCAGAGTGGATCTCGCGCAGCGGCGAGCCGGCGAAGACGACCGGCGCAAAAGGCGCTGGGCTGTTGATGTCGATGACGGTCTTGAAGTAGCTGGACCATGCGTGGTCTTCACCGTAGCTCGTGTCGGTGATGCCCACGGTATGAACCGCGGGATCGGCGAAGTCCGGGAAGCGTTCGAGGAGCCTGGCCATTTTCGCCTCACCCGCGTTGATGTGCACACGTGATGGGGGCGAGATGCGGCGGGGTGGTCGCAGGAGCAGGAAGAGGCGATGCAGGCTGTAGGGGGAGCTCAGATACCCATCGCGCTCTTCGACTGCCGTGTAGAAGATATCCTGCACGTCGAGCTCCGCCGCGGCGGCCTCCAGCACCGGCTGGGGCGACGCGCTGCTGATGATGATTCGCAGGTTCGGGCATCGCTGGCGCAGCCACGCCAGGTCTTCGGCGTCGATGACCTGGTCGGGCTCGTACCGGCGCCAGATGTCGCGGGCCAGCTCGCGCAGGGTGTCCATCGGCAGGTCGGACAGGTGATGCATCAGGGCGGTTCGGGGAACCTGCTGCACGGCCTCGACGGGATCCACACCGAACCGCCTGTAGAGCCAGGGGCGCACGACGCCGACTCGCATGCCCAGCTTGACCATGAAGAGGTAGAGCAGGCCTGGGTAGGCCCACAGGCGGGCGCCGCGGGCGAGATAGCGTATTGTGGCCCAGGGACGGCTCCAGTCGAAAAGGAACCTCGAGCGCTTGCGGTCGGATCGTCGGCTTCGCAGGTACTCGCCGCCGTAGGCCATATACGCGCAGACTTCCCAGCCGAGCAGCTCCCCGATGTTGTGGCCGAAGTGGAAGGTGCGGTCCAGGTCCAGCACGAGATAGCGCGTGTCCGGCGGCACGGCGTGCTCGCACAGCGTGCGGAAGTCGAGGGGCTCCCGATGGATCACCATTCTGTCGACCACGCGGGCGCGCGGTGGACCGGCATGAGCGCCATCGGAGCTCCGGAATCGTTGCGATAAGGCCATGGCTTCGGGACCATTGTGCGTCGTTCGGGCAGCGCGCGGCGTAAACTTTGTGTAAACACAGGTGCTGTCGCCCGTTGACCGCGTGCGCGTTTCGTGTAGCCATGCCGCCGAACGACGACAGGAGGTTTCGATGGCACGGCTGGACGGTCGAGTGGCGTTGGTGACGGGCGCAAGCCGCGGTATCGGCGCGGCTACCGCGAAGTTGCTCGCATCGGAGGGGGCGCGTGTCTGTGTCAACTACAACAAGAGCGAGCAAGCGGCGAGAGCAGTCGTGGAGGAGATCGTCGCCCGGGGAGGAAGGGCCCTGGCCGTGCAGGCCGATGCCTGCGACGAGGCGCAGGTGGGCGCGATGGTGGCGCGCGCTCGCGAGGCACTTGGACCTGTCGACACGCTCGTGATCAACGCTTCGATGACGTTTCCTACATGTCCGTTCGTGGAGTATCTCTGGGAGGCATTCGAGAAGAAGCTTGTGGGAGAGCTCAAAGCCGCGTTTTTCGCGAGCAAGGCTGTGGTGCCAGACATGATCGCGAAAGGGTCGGGCTGCATCGTCGGAATCAGCAGCGGGCTTTCGCGCGTTCCGGGCGACGGCTTCTGCGCGCACACCACGGCGAAGTCCGGGCTCGACGGCTTCATGAAGAGCCTAGCATACGAGCTAGGACCGAAGGGCATTCGCGTCAACGTAGTCGCGCCCGGGTTGACCCTCACCGACGCAACAGCACGCCTGCCCGACCAGGCAAAGGAAGCGTCCGCCCGAACCACGCCGCTACGCCGCAACGGCGTGCCGGAAGACATCGCCGGCGCTGTTCTGATGATGGTGTCCGACGATGCCCGCTTCGTGACCGGGGCGTACCTGCCGGTCAGCGGTGGACGCTTGATGCCATAGTCGGGGGCGTCGGGTCCGGACTGGAAGGGCGTCTGGAGAAGGGGGCCAGCGTGGCAGGAAGCAGGGCATACGAACTGCTGCGTTGGCCGAAGCTCGTGGTGTGGGCGAGCTGGATCGTCGTGGTGGGCTGTGGCGGCTGCGAGAGCTGGGGCGGATTGGTTGGTCTTCGAGGACCGGGCGAGGCGCCGACGACCAGGGACACAAGCGGTACAAGCGTCATGGTTTCCCCTGACAGCGCCGACGCGACGCATCACGATCGAACGTGCCTGCCTTGCGCTGCGGCGGGTACTACGATGGGTAGCCGGAAGGCAGACAAGGCGAGCGTGACGGCGGACAAGGCATGAAACGATCGGGTTGGACAGGCATGATAGCGGTGGCCGCGGGGATCACGGCCTGGGGCACCCTGGCCCATGCCGGGGAGTCATTGGTCATCAAACAGAGCGATCATCCGCGCTACTCGCTCGAGCTCGAGCCGCACCTGCTCGTGGGGCTCGGAGGGCCGTTCGGCAAAGACCATGTGGTGGGACCGGGCGCGCGCTTGACCGTTCCCATCCTGCACGACGGCTTCCTCGGGCGCGTGAACGACAGCGTGGGGATCGGGTTCGGGGCGGACTTCGCCAGGGTGGATCACGGCGATACGGTGGTGGTGATTCCCGTCGTCATGCAGTGGAATTTCTGGTTGTCGACGCATTGGACCGTGTTCGGCGAGCCCGGGGTGGACATCGCGACCGGGCGGGGAAGACACGGCGACGCGGTTGACCCGGTTATCGCGGTTGGCGGCCGATATCACTTCTCCGAGAGCGTGGCCCTCACGCTGCGGGCAGGATACCCCGGCATGAGCGTGGGGGCGTCGATCTTTTTCTGATGCCGCCTCGAAGCGACCATCCGCCTTCCGGGCGTGGCGCCCAGACGCGCACTCCCCAGGACAGCGCAGCGGTGGTATGAAACGGGAGACGTCGACGACGCAGGAAGGACGGCCCTTGGGATCCCCACGTTCGCGCGGAATCGGAACCGTCGGACCGGCAGTGGCAGCCGCGGTGCTGACCATGGGCGGCAGCTCGCACGCGGACGACCTTGTGTCGGCCTGCATCGACAGCTCGGATCGGGGCCAGGTGGCGCGCGACGCCGGGAGGCGGATTGAAGCGCGGGAGCGGTTTGTGGCGTGTGCGAAAGAAGGCTGTCCCGGTCCGATCCGCCGCGATTGCAGCGGCTGGCTGGCCGACGTCGAGGCGAGGATCCCCACGATCGCGTTGCGGGCCCGCGACGGCGCCGGGAGGGATCTGGTGCAGGTGCGCGTGCTCGACGGCGCGAGCGTGGTCGCCGACCGGATCGACGGCCGGGCAATTGCCGTGGATCCCGGGGTGCATGACCTGCGATGCGAGCGAGAAGGCTTCCCAGCAATGACGATTCGGCTGGTGGTCCGGGAAGGGGAGAAGCAGCGCGCGGTCGACGTGTCGTGGCCCGCCCCGGCACCACCGTCCGCGAAGCCGAACCCGGACGAGGCGCTTGCGCCACCATGGCCGGCCATTCCGACCGTCGCATGGATTCTCGGAGGCGTCGGCGTCGTCGCGCTGGGCGGGTTTGGCTGGCTGGGGTGGGAAGCCAGGAGCGAGCATCCTTCCGGCTCGGGCCGGGCGACTGACCAATACGAAGGGTCAAGCCCGGGCGCTTCGCCGCCTTCTCCCAAGCATTGCATTCGGCCGCTGGTCCGATAGGCTGCGCGATCGTGTCCGTGCGCCGACTCTCCTGGTTCTTGTACGCGAGCTACGCGGCCGGATCCGTCGGAACGGGCGGCTTCGGCACGGTGCCCGGCCTGCTGCTCTTGTACTATCTCACCAACACGCTCGGAGTGTCTCCCGTGCTCGCCGGCGCGGTCGTCTTCGCGCCGAAAGCTTGGGACATCGTGCTCAATCCGTATGTCGGCCAGATGTCGGACCGGAGCGTCGCCAAGCGAGGGACGAGGGGGCCTTTCCTGCTCGCCGGCGCCCTCACCCTGCCCGTGTTCTTCCTGGCGATGTTCTTCCCCTCGCCGTCGTGGTCGCCCCATGCCTCGGCGCTTTGGGTGGCCGTGACGTTCCTGCTCGCCGCAACCGCGTTCTCCGTGTTTCAGGTGCCGTATATCGCGTTACCAGCGGAGATAACGGATTCGTACGAAGAGCGGACCAGCCTGATGTCGTACCGCATCACGCTGCTCGCCATCGCCATCCTCCTGTTCGGCGCCGGGGCGCCGGCGCTGGTGCAAGCGCTGGGCGGCGGCTTGCGCGGGTATCGGTGGATGGCCGTGACTGCCGCGCTCGTCATCTGCGCCGGTCTGCTGAGCGCATGGGCCGGCGTCCGCCGTGCGCGTCCCATCCTGCTCGCCAGCGCCGCCGAAGGATCGCTGCTCGATCAGCTACGGGTCGCCCAGCGAAGCCGGATGTTCCTGGTGCTGCTGGGCGCGTACATGGCCCAGGCTCTCGCCACCGGATGCATGCTTGCCGGCGCGCCGTATGTCGCCACCTACGTGCTGGACGATCCCCACGCGACCACGGTCCTATTTGCCAGCCTCATCACCCCTGCCATCGTGGTGATGCCGTTGTGGACATGGTTGTCCCGGCGTTGGGGAAAAAAGACGGGTTGGCTGGTGGCGAGCGGGCTCTTCGGAACGAGCGCTGCGTGCCTGTGCGCTGCAAGCGCGCTGCCCCGGACGGTGGTCCTCGCGCTCGTCGGTGCCTGCGGTGTCGGCTATGCGGGCATGCAACTCTTCCCTCTCGCGATGCTCCCGGACGCGATCCAACTCTACGAGCACCGCGCCGGCGAGAAACGCGCCGGGGTGTTCACCGGGCTGTGGACCGCGGGCGAGACCGTCTCCCTCGCCCTCGGACCAGCCGCCTACTCGACAGTTCTCGCGCTGACGGGCTTTGCCTCCTCGAGAGCTGGTGAGAAGGTCGCCCAGACCGCGCTGGCCGTGCATGGAGTGGTGCTCGGGTTCGGCGCGGTGCCGGCTGTGTTCTTGTGGCTGAGCTTGCTCCTCGTCCGCAAGTACGCCATCAGCGCCGACGACCTCGCGGCTGCCCGCCGCTCCGGCTGAACCGCAGCCAACGCGGCTTCCCGCCTGGCCGAGAACGCCGGTTCATGTCCGGCTGGACGGCCGGGTCATGGAATCCCCAACCGAGGGCGGGAGACCGCTCGTTCCATGCGATGTCGTGCCTGTCATCCGTTCAGGCTGGGGCGGAATTCAGAGCCGCTTGGAGAAGCTGGTGACGCGGCGAACAAGCGGTTGCTGGCTATCAGCGGGCGAAGGGTCCGAGCGCGATCCTGTCCGTTGTAGGCAGCTCCCGGTGTCCTCGCGGAGGCTGGAGCGTCCCCAGTGCCACGAGGCAAAGTGAGAACATGGAATTCATTCGCAGCGAGGCTCGAAGGCTTGTGGTTGAGTTCTCGACTGGTCCTCATCTGTAGCAAACCAACACACGATTGCCGCGTGGCAGGGTTCCGGCTTTGCTGCACGCGAGGCCAGTCCGCCATAGCCAAGCCGTCGCGACGATTGCGCTTGCTTCGGATCGGCTTGCGCGTTCTTGGGAGAAGGATGGTGAACAAGGTGGGGGCATCTTGCGCGACCATCCCACCAGAGCTGCCTCATGGGCTGTCGGCGCTGCTGGAGCGGAGCCGCAGGGCGACCGTGTCGGTTCCCGATGCCGCGTGAGGCTGCCCATGCGGAGAGGAACCCGACTCACCCGCAGTGCGCCGACTTCCCCTGGGCGCCCGGCACGCATGCGCGGCCGATCGACGCGCAATCGAAGCTGGACTTCCGGCCGCCGTAGCACAAATCGATGCTCGTCCCGGAGCAAACGTTGACATCAGTGTCAGAAGGCGAACAGGTCGATCCGGGCACTACGCATCGCGCAGACCCCTCGGTGTCCGAGCATGAGGCCCCCATCGAGCCGCAATCGAAGGCCGACTCGTAGAGGCCGTCGCACACCCAGACGATGTCAGAGTCACAGCGGGTCGCGCCGGGTATGTTGCATTGGACCGTGGGGTCCGGCGGGATGCAGGGGTACCCAGACTGGTCGTTGATCCCGCAACCGTACCCGCCATACGCGCAGTTGATGCCGTACTTCAGGTCGTCGATCGCGCAATACGTCAGCACCGATCCGACACAGGAAGTCACTCCCGTGCAGTTCTGCTCCAGCGCGCAACCCGTGTAGTTGTTCGATCCCTGCAGGCATGTGGCGCCAGGCGCGTAGTAGGAGCTTGCGCAGTGCAGCGCGTAGTGGGACATGCAGCGCAGCAGCGTGCCGCCGTCGTCGATGCACAGGCCGTCTCCCGCCTCCGGCACGCCTGCGTCGGCGCAGCGCGGGTCGTCCGGCGCCAGGTATTCGACCCAGAGACAGGCTCCTGCTTGCTCACAGGTGTCTGCCTTCGCCACGCAATCGAGCGTCGACGCCTGCAGCGCGAATCCCACGCGGCTCGGCGGGATGGGGCCTGCGAGCCAGTCCACGCACAGCGAGTAGTTCAGCGCGTCGACCGGGATCGCCATCGAGTAGATGATCGAGCGGGCCAGCTCTGGGCAGGCGAAGATCGTCGAGCACACCCGGGCCGCTTTCGCCACCGGCAGGTACCCAGCAATCCCTGCCTCCGCCGCGCCGTCGCCCGCGTCGCTGCCCACGATGATTCCCCCGTCGACCGAGCTTGCCGCCTCCAGGCCGTTGAACGTGGTGCAAACCGTGGCGCCGAGAGCGACGGCGATCGCCGCGATCATGCCCAACAGGCTGGCGCGCAGGTTGGCTTGCATGGCGACAGTGTAGCACTGTCCGGCGTCGACGGCCCCATGATCGGCGAAACGGACGACGTCAGGGCTCGCCGTACGGGTTGTCGTGCAGCTCGGGGATACGCCCTCTGGTGCGGGGAGGCTTGACCGGCGCCGGCGAAGATGAAGACGCCGCTGCTGCGCAGGCGGAGGGGGCGGGCGCCGTGGGTTGTGCGACGGATGGCTCGACCGGGGTGGCCGGCTCCGAGCGTGTCGGCGTGGACCCGGCGGCGTTGCCGTGCGTGTCGGTCGGCCTCCCGAAGATCCAGACCGCGAGGAAGATCCCCGCAGCCGCCGCGCTCGATACGATGGCCGCGAGCACGGCGGTCCGATTCGACGGTCTCGCCGCGAGCATCGCATCGGCCGTCGACGGTTGCGGCACGGACCTGCCCAGCGAGGATACGGACGCAGGGGTCATTTCGAGGGGACGGCCGTCGATCGACGATCGTGGCTTCGATGCGTCGGATGCCTGCATCGGCGGTGCGCGCCCCTCGAGGATCGCCTGCAATGCAGCGCGGCGCCTCGCCAGTCGGTCACCACACCAGGTCTCCAGGAACGTCGCCACCTCGCGCGTGCTCGCCGGACGCACCACGCGCTCCAGGTCTTCCGCCATCTGAGCGGCAGTCTGGTAGCGATCCTCCCGGTCGCGGGCCAGCGCACGATGCACGACCGCATCCAGCTCCGCAGGGATCCCCGGTGCGCACGACGACGGGTTGGGGACGGGCGCCTCCATGATGCGCTGCATAGTTTCGAATTCGTTTTGCCCTTTGAAGAGCGCATCGCCGGTGAGCGCCTCGAAGAGCACCGCCCCGACGGAGAAAAGGTCCGCACGCCGGTCGATCTCGCGTCCTTGCGCCTGCTCCGGGGACATGTAGGCATACTTGCCCTTGAGGCTGCCGCTCCGCGTCTCCGTGATCCGGTGACGCGCCTTGGCCACTCCAAAGTCGATCAGCCGGCTCGATCCGTCGGCCGCGACCAGGATGTTCTGCGGACTGACGTCCCGGTGGACAAGCTCCAGCCGCTGCCCTCGCATGTCGACCGCCTCATGCGCCGCGTGAAGCCCTGCCAGCGTGTCCGCGATGATCTTCGCGACAATGGACGGAGGGAGCTGCCGTCTGGCCCGGCGCACCACCTTCAGCAACGTGGCGAGCGCGCTGGAGTCGACATACTCCATCACGAGCAGCAGCTCGCCCCTCCACTCCACCACGTCGATGACCGGCACCACGTTCGGGTGGTGAATCTGCGCCGCAACACGAGCTTCGTCCCGGAACATGTCGCGAAATTCGGTGCTGGACAGCAGGTGCTGGTGAACTCGTTTGATCACCACCAGTCGCTCGAACCCGCCAGCACCGACGCGCCGTGCCGCATAAACCGTCGCCATCCCCCCTGTCGCGAGCTCCACCAACGGCTCGTACCCGCCTAGCAGAAAGGGCTGTGCCGGGGGATCGAACACGTCAAAAACTCCCACGCAAGGTGACCGACGACGGCCCCGCGCCGATCTGCACGCTGCCCTTGCCCGGCTTGTCCGGCGATTTCCAGTCCACCAACCACACCGCCGCAACCGTCGTGAATGCGGCCGCCCCAACCGTCAGCGCAAGGGCTACGTTCGTGCGACGCTGCCGCGACCTGCCTTCGTCCAGGTTCGCCGGGGTCGGCTCCTTGTCGAAGGCTTCTTTCTGGGAAAGGGTGTTCAGCCCGGACCAGGTGGTGAAAGCCACACCCGCAAGCGTCACCGCACCACCCACGTAGACGACCGTCGGGGACCAACCCGTGGGAGGCGGCGGCGAGGGCGGCGGCCTGGGAGGAGGCGGAGCAGGCGGCGGCGGAGGCTCCAGCGTGGTGCTCACCATCTGGCCCGCGGCCACCTCCTGCGATCTGTGTACGGGCTTCCCCTCGTACGTCCCCTCGATCGCATGCGTGCCCGGAGTCACGAAGCCCGTTCCGCCCTCCCACGCCTCCCCGTCCACCTTCAGGTCCGTGACGCCCCCCGCGGCATGCACCTCCAGCCGCCCGAGCTGCGGACGAAGCTCCTCCAAGGCAGCGGTCGCGGTGTTCCGGTCTGGCGTCCGCGGAGGGGCTTCCTCCAGATACTTCGCATACAGGTTCGCCGCTCGAACCAGATTGCCCGCGCGATGCCATGCCCGAGCCGCGTTCCAGAGCGGCGCGTGGTGCGGCGCCAAGCGGTACGCTTGCTCGAAGGACTCGGCCGCGTGCCGGTAGTCGCCTAGCTGGAACGCCCGGCGCCCCTCCGCAAAGGCCCTCGCAGCGGCACGCTTGTCCGCAGCCGACGGCGCCGGCCTGTCCGCGCTCGTGTCCGCCCGCCCTGCCGAACTGCCTACCGCAAGGCACACGCCAAGCACCACGGCCGTGAGCCTTCCGTAGGTCCGCGATCGTCTCTGCCTGGCCATGCACGCGCATCGTAGGCCGAACCGGCCCATCCGTCCACTCGCCTGACATCCAGCCCATCACGCCCTGGCCCTGCCCCCGCCGTCCTCGATCGCGATACCCAGCTCTGCAACCCGAAGCGTTCATTTTTCACCGGACCATCCGCCAGCGCCGCAACGAAATGCACGGTCAGCATGGGGGACCAGGAGCCGCCGATCGAGTCCGTCCGCCGCGGTCCCTGGCCGTGTCGGCGCGTCCTTTCAGCTTTCGGGCAGCTCTTCGAGAATCGCCGGACCATCGCCTCGCATGTCCACCTTCTCGCGCAGGTACCATGGCCCCTTCGTTCGCAGATCACGGCGATACAGAAGTGGAATGCCGAGCCCCAGCGCCCCGCCCAGCACCAGCCACGCCACGTTTGCCGTGTTGGAAGACCCGAGCAGCGTCCAGGACGGCTCCCCGGCGACGGTCAGCACGTCGATCCGATCGCCCTCATGTACCGCGGAAAAACACGAATACGCGGCACGCTCCTCGATGCGCGTGCCGGATCCGGTACGCGCGGTCACGTAGTACGATGTCGACTTGCTGCCCCGCACCATTCGCTTGCCCTCCACGACCGCGCTCTCCACCTGTCCCCAAAGCCCGCGGACATGATACCCCCGCAATGCCACGCCATGAATCACGACGATCGCCGCGAGCGCGATCGCCAGCCACTGCGCGTGCAGGAGCATCCGACGCCGAAATGCTTCCGTCACCGGCGTCGTCGATACGATCAGGCGCTGTCCTGCCGGAGGCCGAAGGACCCGCTGGGGCGACGCTTCAACGCGGTAAGCCGACGACGGCGGGGCCCCGCCGCGCTCGAACACACGCCCGATCACGGTGACTTCGTCGCCATGGCCGAGCTGGGCCACGATCGCGCGATCGTCGGTGTCCCCCGTGGACCGCATGAACGGAATGCACAGGAGCGCGTCGGGTCCGGGCTGAACCAGCGCCAGCACGCCGTCGTCGCTCTTCAAACGAAAGTCCCGCGTGTCCACCCTTCTGGCCGTCTCGCTCCACGAGTGATACGTCCGGCGCTTGTGGGTCCACGTCTTGCCCTGCTGGTGGACTTCCACCCGCACGGCGAACGGTACCCCTTCGTCGAGCACTACGCGCCCCCGCACCGCGCGGACCGCCGCCGAGCTCGCAGGCTGCGTCGTGATTCGCCGATAGTGCGCAATGAGCCGTTGGTGGCGGCGAATCTGCCAGATCGCATACACCACCACGACCAAGAACGGAATCGCCGCCACGCCGTACACCACAATCGCGCTGAGCACCGCCGGCGCGTGCATTCCCGTGCTGCAATCGATCGACATGCCAGCAAGCTATCGGGCGGGCCAGCGCGCGTCCAGTCCGAAGATCCGCGCCTTCGTCCCGCCTATCAACTCCGTCGCCTGGCTCGCAGCCGCGCTCGCGCACGCCTGGCGGGCCGTCGCGATGAATCGGCCTTTGCGATGGCCGGGCCGCGTGGCGCCGGTGTCGCGACTCCATCCGGGCAGCGTCGTCGATGGCAGCCCAATGTCCCGCCATCGCGTACTCCCGTGCAGCAGAGCCATGTTCGCCGCCCCGCTACGCACCAGGACGGCGCCCTGCCAGCAGCTCCAGCACCGCGTCGTCCAGCGCCGCGTCGACGTCTTCCCCGCCGGCCGCCCTGGCGGCCAGCTCCGCCACCGCCTCGTGCAGCGTGGCGCCCGGCTCGAACGCCGGTATCCGGAGACTCTCGATCACACTCACGCCCAGGCTGAGCTGGGCTGCATACGACGACACCGCCCGCGCCACCTCCGGCGCATTCAGGATCCCGCTCAGGTAGTGAGCCTCGCGCGGCGTGCTCACCGGTACGAAGTATAGCTTGTGATCGGGCACGACAGGCCGATCGCCAAGACCCGCCACGTTCGCCTGGCCGGCCACCGCCGCGCAGAATCGCCGGCCCGACATCTCCCTCCACAACACCTTCCATCGCGCAAACGTGTACGGCCCCGTCGACCATACCGACCAGAACGGTTTGCCTTCCTGGTAACGACGATAGCTTCCGCGATCCCTGAGCACCGCCTCGAAACGTCGCAAGAATGCCCAAGTCCTGGGCGCCGTGCGCGGCAGGCTGTCGTCTCCGTACATGCCCCGCTGCGGCACCAGCACACACCACCCGTCGTCGATGCACGCCCGGAACCGGTCCAGCCCTCTGCCACGCATGAGCGGAAACAAGTGCGTATCCTCGACCCACGCGCGCACCCGCTCGATGCCTGGCTTCCTGCCCAACGACGGCTCGTTCTCGATCAACGCGAGACCATCACGCACGTCGATCACGCGCACGAAGTACACGCCGTTGCAGTCCGTCGTCACCCCCTTTCGCGCCTGGTAGCCGGAGCGCGAGCCGGCGTCGAACAGCCGCGCCCACAGCGCGTGATCCTCGGACGTGCCCCGGAGCCATGGCCCGTGCTTGGTGCCGGGAAGAGGACAGGCAAGCAGCCGGTCGCTCTCGGTCGTGCCGACGATCTCGTAGTGCACCGGGTAGCTGGTCCGCTGCCCGCCGCGCAGCAGCACCAGCGACGCTGCTGCCGATACGCCAGGAAATGGCTTCCAACGCCGCAGGTCCTCGACCCGCTCGAACGCCGCGATCGGTGATCCGGAGCGGTCCGCCATGCGCCGGAAGCCCTCGCCGGCTTCGGTCGAGAACAGCGACGCCGGCAGGTAGAACGCCATGCGTCCCCCAGGCGCGAGCCAGCGCGACGCGGTCAGATGGGTGATGAGCGCCGACACGTCCGCCTCGACGCCACCCACGTAGCGGTCCCCGGAGAGCACGCTCGTACCTGCGCAAAGATGCTTGATCGAGGACGCATACGACCCGGGGAGCTGGGACCACTTCACCCACGGCGGGTTGCCTGCGATGTGGCTGACCCGCCCGACCGCCCGGGCGTGCGCGTGGTCCTCCGCTTCGAGCAGCCACGGAACCTCCGTTGCGTTGCACGCCACGAACACGGCGTCGGTCAGATAGACCGGCAATCGCACGGGCCGGCGCGGATCGAACCGGTCTGCAAGCATCGTCGCCATCGCCACGCGCGCGGCCAGCACGGCTACCGGGTTGATCTCCATCCCAGCCAGACCGTCCAATGCCTGCCCGGCTCGCAGACGCGGGTCGGCAGCCAGCCTGCGCCGCAATGCCTCGATCAAGAAACCTCCCATCCCGCAGGTTGGATCGAGCAACGGATCCGACGGCGCCCAGCCTATCGCGTCGAGCGCGCGCGCCACGAATGCATCGGGCGTATAGGTCTCTCCGAGCGCGTGGCGGAGCTCCTTGGGCGCCATCGACTCGTAGTGGGCGCGGAACGTGTCGCCGAGCCCCACGGAAGGCAGCGCCGAACAACCCCTGAGCGCCAGGTCCAGGTCCGGCGCAATCGCACCCAGTACCTCGTCGCGGGCATACCAGCCCAGCACGTTGCTGCGGAGGTTCTCCACCCCGACCGCCGTGAACGGCTCACCCCGCGCGAGCGACGCGATCCGGACCTCGGGCGGCATGGTGTCCTCACACAGGGTCCGCGCGACCGGCGGGAAAGCCCTCGCGGCCAACATCTGCAGCCCGATCCCCAGCAGCGTATGAACGGCAAATAGCCACGCGGGAATGTCATCCTCGTAGGCACAACCATGTGCCTTGCCCCACTTCAGCACGATCGCGGTCAAGCGGGGCGACGCCTGGCCGACCACGTCGCCGAACCGCCTGCGCCACGCGCCATGAGCGTCGCGAAGGGCGGCGGATACCGCGGGATTCGCGGATCGCACGAGGCGGATGCGCTCGAAGAGCGGAGGCATGACCCGCGCGCCGAGATGGGACTCCGGCCCTGTGAGCCTCGAAAGCTGGTCCCTGGTAGGGTCGGGCAGTGGCACCCGCGCAGGCTATCACGGCGTGCGCGGGTGCGTCGCGTCCGGCACTCCTCATCTCCCTTTTCGGCAGCGTCGAAGTCAACGCCAGCACGCCGCCCGCCTCCGGGGCCGACACGTGCCGCACCGATGGCGACGGGCGTCCCGCTCAGGGATCCCGGCGCCGACAGGGCCGAGGTGAAGGATGAACCACGAAGCTCCACGAGGTACGGCGAAGGGAACGGCGATCGCGACGACAATGCCGCTTGGCCTCGCGTTCCGCCGCCGCCGGCGCTAGGGTGATCCCAAGGCGACCGCCTCGGAGGACCATCATGACCGACAAGCCACGCGTGCTGGTAGCGTGCGATCTCAGCGAGCCCGCAGACGAAGCCATCCGCCAGGCGGATGCATGGGCGCGCGCCAACGACGCGGATCTGTTCGTCTGTCACGTCATTCCGGACATGGTCCTGACCAATCCGCTGTTCCCCCAGCGATCCGAGGGCCAGGCGCTCGGCTTCGTGGAGCTGGCCGGGCTCGCCGTGGACCGGTTGCACGAACGCATCGGCCAGGTCACCGGACGCAGCGAGGGCGATTACGACGTGCTCGTCGCGTCGGGCGAGGTAGCGGCAGCCCTGCTGCGCGAAGCCGAAGAAATCGGTGCATCCCTCGTGGTGGTGGGAAGCCGCGGCACATCGGGCATCGAGCGCTTGCTCCTGGGCGATGTCGCGCGCCGGGTCGTCCGATACGCCACCTGTCCGGTGCTCGTGGCGAGGCCCGTGCGCAAGGCGGGGTTCATCCTGGCCGCGACGGACTTCTCCGACGCGGCCCAACCGGCCTTGCAGTACGCCGCGACCGTGGCAAAAGCCCAGGGCGCCAGGCTCGGCCTGATCCATTGCATCGAAGTCGCCCCCGACCCGATCGTCGCCCTGTCGATCCCCTTTGGCGGCGCGTGGTCCGGCCCGCCGCCCGATGTCATCGAATCCGCGCGCGCCGCGGCCGAGCATGTCCTGCGCGACACGGCCGACCGCTTGCGCTACCACGCGGACGTGTTCGCCGAGGTGGGAAACGCGCCGCGGGCCATCATCGAAACCGCCGAGAAAACCAGCGCCGAGCTCGTCGTCATCGGCACGCAAGGGCGCACCGGCCTGCGCCGCCTGATGCTCGGCAGCGTGGCCGAGAAGGTCGTCAGCGGCGCCCCCTGCTCCGTCATGGTGGTCCGGTCCAGCTAGAAGCGATGCGCACCTGATCCAGCGTCAGAAGTACGCCGCAACGCCGAGCGTGGCATACGTCTGGTACCGCCACTCGCTCTTGTACTCGATCTTGTCGATGCGCACGACATTGGCGCCCGCTGGCGTGATCGTGTGCGTGGCGCGGTCGTCGAGCGTGTCACCGGCCGACGGGTTGTAGCCGCCCCGGAGCGTGAAGGGGATGCGCAGGTCGATCGATGGCACCGGCAGCACGAACTCCATGCCGAGGCCGAACGAGACCATCGTGTAGCTGTCTGCCTTGGCCGTGATCTGGGGGAAGCCGGCGACCACCGGATCCACCTTGCCCTCCGCGCTCGAGGGGAACACGAACTCCGGCCCCACGAACACCATCGGACGCACGACCGGCAGCGGTGCGACGAGCTTGGCGAGCACCGGCACGTGCGTGGCGCTCTGACCGATGGTCATCGTGAACTTCGTGCCGTTGATGGTGAGATCGCCGTGGCCGTGGTCTGATGATCGAAGCACGTCGACCTCTAGCCCGAGCAGGCCGATGAACCTGCCTTCGAGCATCAGGCCGCCGCCGCCGCTCATGCCGCCGAAGCCCGGATAGGTTTCGAGTCCAATGGACACCCCCTGGTACTTGGGATGCGTATCATCAGGCTTGTCCAGGAAATTGCCGCCCAGGGCGCCGAGCGCACCTACCCCGAACATCACCGCCCCGCTCGATTCCGAGTCGCCGTCACCACCAGCCCAGGCAGCGCCTGATCCCAACACCAACACCATGCCGAGTGCCGTGGCCGAAAGGACGGAAACTGCTCGCATCGTCGCTCCTTGCGCCCTGCAAGACCGGCGCAACTTTCGCATATCAAGCAGCGGTCGGTCCGTCAACCGCTTCCGCATGGGAGCATTCGGCCGGGGTCGAGCGCCGTCCGCATGCGCGCGTTCGAACGCGAAGCCGAAAGCCGCCCGGCGTGGATGTGCGGTCATCCGGATACGTTCGAAAACGGCCCTATGCCTCGCTCGCCACGTCCGGCAACGTCGCCCGCGGCGGAAGCAGCCGGATCAGCTCTCCCAGCTCCCGCCGTCCGCGGAACACGAGGCGCTCGCGCCGCGCCTCGGGCAGCTCGTCCAGCCGCCATTCCGCTGCTGCCTTGTCCACCGCCCGAAGCACGTTCCGGAAGGCAGCGTTCGCCGCCACCACCCGCCCCGTGCTGTCGACCACGGCCAGCCCGTCGCGCCACCTGTCCAGCACCGACTCGAGGAGCTGCTCGTGGATGCCGGCGAGTTGCGCCGCCTCCCGCTCCTTGGCAAAGAGCCTGTCCGCCAGGGAGTTGAGCAGGGTCGCCAGCGCGCCAAGCTCGTCGTGGCCGGAGACCTGGAATCGGCGATTCGCCTCGCCGTTCGTGATCGCCCGGGCCGTCCGCGCCATGTCCATCAACGGCCATACCACCATGCGATACAGGTGTGTCGTGGTCCAGATGAGCGCGGCGAACACGAACGCCGTGATCACGCCGACCCACGCGCGCGTGCGCCATGCTGTGCGCACCGCATCCGCTCCAACGTCCGTGCCTCGCGCACGCTGCTGTTGCTGCAGGTGTTCGATGGACGTCGACAGGCGGGCGAATTCAGGCTCCACTACAGCGTAATAGAGGTTCACCGCGTCCGTGCCCCGCGGCGCCGCTTGCAGCCGGGCCAGCGCTTCGTCATACCTGCGCTTCGCGTCATCCACGTTCCGCAGCGCTTCGCCCTGCGAGGTCGAAACGTCCACGGCCTTCCCCTCCGCTTCCCTGGCCCGGGCGTACAGCGCTGCCGCCTCGGCCTCCCGCTTTGCCGCGTACCCTGTCGTGTCTCCCAGCACCGCCACGAATGCCGCCGCATGACGCTGGTCCGCGGCCCAAGCCAGTTCCGTTGCCGCTTCCACCCCCGTGTAGTCCCGCTGCTGCAGCGCGTCCACCGCCGCGGCCATGCCGCCCAGCGCCACCTGCCCAGCCGTGCCCAGCAGCACCAGCAGCGCCACCACCAACCCCAGCCCCAGCATCAGCCTCGTCGAGATGTTCACCGCACCACCCTCGCGCCTTCGGCGATCCTCGCGATCTGCTCCTCATCGCCAATCACGAACAGCACGTCACCGTGCTGGATCCGCTCCTGCGCGCCGGGGTTCGGTATCACCCGTTGAACCCCGTCCGTCGTCCTGCGGACCGCCACCACGTTCACGCCGTACCGCTTGCGGACATCCACCTCCACCAGCGTGTGCCCCACGAATCCCTCCGGTGCCCGTACCTCCCCGATGGACACGTTCTCCGCCAGCGGTATCTGCTCGATGAGCCCGGGTTTCGACAGGCGCAAAGCCAGCCGTTCCCCCATCTCCGACTCCGGGTTCAGGATCTCGTGCGCACCTACCCGCAGCAGAATCCGCCCCTGCATCTCTGTCACCGCCCGCGCGATGATTCGCGGAACCCCGAATTGCGACAGCAACGCCGTGACCATGATCGACGCCTGGATGGCGTCTTCCCCGAGCGCGCATACCGCCACCGACGCTTGGTCCGCCCCGGCGTCGAGCAGCGCGGCCTCGTCGGTGGCGTCGATGCATACCGCCCGGTCGACCAGCGGCGCGATGCGCTCGACCCGCTCCATGCGGTCGTCCACCGCCAGCACGGGCACCCGACGGCTCGCGAGTGCGGTTGCCAGTCGCATCCCGAACTGACCCAGCCCAACCACAACCGTCGTACCGATCATCGCCCGACTCCTATCCGACCGAGATGTCTTCGGTCGGGTATTGCAAGCGCGAAGGACGCTTGTCCTGCATCGTCAATAGCAGCGTCAGCGGCCCCACGCGGCCGATGAACATCAATCCCATCACGAGCACCTTGCCGAACCCGTCGAGATGCGGCGTGTAGTCCAGCGACAACCCCACCGTACCGAAGGCGGAAACGGTCTCGAACAGGATCTCCTCATATCGGCCTGTCTGCGTGAGCAGCAGCACGAAGCCCCCCGTCGCGACCGTGAACGCCCCGAGCATCGCCACGATCGCCGCCCGTCCAATCACGGCTTCGGGAATCGTCTTCGAGAATGCTTCCACACGAGCCTTGCCCCGCAACAGCGCATGCGCATGCAGCAGAAGCACCGCCACGGTCGTGATCTTGATGCCCCCCGCCGTGGACCCCGAATTGCCCCCGATGAACATCCACACCATGTGGAACAGGTGCGTGGCAGGACGGAAGGTCGTCATCCCGACCGCGTTGAACCCCGCGGTCCGCAGGGTCACCGAGTGCATCACCGCCGTCAGCAGCTTGCCCCCCACCGACAGCTTCCCGAACGCATGGTCCCACTCGAGCAGCAGCAGCAGCACGAACCCGCCGGCGATCAACGCGGCGGTCATGCTGATCGATATCGCCGCATGCATCGACAGCTTCTGCCGGTGGAGAAGCTTCCTGCCCACGCCCGCGAGCACCGGGAAACCGATGCCGCCGAGCACGATCAGGGTGGAAACGGTCAGCATCACGACCGGGTTCTCCCCATACGGAACGAGGTTGTCCGGCTGGAGCGCGAATCCAGCGTTGCAGAACGCCGATATCGCGTGGAACACGGAGACCCACCCAAGCCTCGGGCGATCCGGCTCCTGGCCCCAGAATCCGCGCCACAGCACGGCTGCCCCCACCGCTTCGATGAGGATCGTCGATACCACGATGAACCGGACCAGCCTCGCCATCTCCCGCGGGCTCGGCTGATCCACCAGCACCCCCATCGCGTTCTGGTGCCGCAACCCGAGTCGCGTGCTCAGCAGCATCGCCGCGAAGCTCGACAGCGTGATCACGCCCAGGCCGCCGACCTGGATCAGCACCGCCACAATCCCCTGCCCGGTCAGGCTGTACGCCGTGGACGTGTCCACGGTCGTAAGACCGGTCACGCACACCGCGCTCGCTGCGGTGAAAAGCGCGTCGACCATCGGAACCGGCCGCGATGACGCCGACGAGATCGGGAACGAGAGCAACAGGCCCCCCAGCGCAATCAGCACCGCAAACGAGAGCACGAAAAGCTGGGCAGGCCGCGCCAGCAGGTAGTCCATCGTGGAGGCCACCCACGACTCCTCGCGGGTTCGCCGTGCCAGAATGATGACCTGCCGAAGCCCCGTCGCGATGGCGAACCCGTCCCACGTGGGCCCCCGCCAGGCCAGGCAAAGCGCGAATACCACCCAGCCCAGCCAGACCCCGACCGACCGCAAGGTCGCCTTGCCGCCCGCCATCTCCGCCACTCCGGAGACCACGAACGCCATCGCCGCCACGGCCATCACCGCGCCTTTCACCCACGGAGAGCTCGACAGGCCGTAGCCGAACTCCGTCACCAGCAGCAGCAGCGCCAGCAGGCTGAGCGATCGCTCCGCCAGCCGCACGAGCTGTTGCAGAGCAACCGGAGCAGGCGCTTCGCCGGGTGTCTCGTCCCTGGGAAACAGCGTGCGATACGCGACCCACGCATACCACGCCAGGGCGGGTAGCCCCACGCCCGGGTCGGTCGCGGACAGCGAGATCGCGATCGCCGCCAGCCCACCGAAGCCCAGCGAGCCGGCGGTGCGGGATCCCCGGCGCCCTGTCAGTCCCAGGACCGCGCCCACGGATGCCAGCACCGCCAGACCTGCCAGGACCAACGCACCTGCCAGGGTGATCGTGCGGCCAGCGCCCAGCCAGCCTGCCGGATCGTGCGCAAGAAACGCCACCAGCACCGACACCGGGATGCTCGCGACGGCCAGCGACGCCGCCTCGAAACGGTCAGGACGCACGCGCATGCCGTAGACCCGCGCCCGGCCTGTGCGCCGGATTCCAGCTCGCCGTGCTCATGCGTGATCCTGTGCTCCGATGCGGCGGCAGCCTAGAGCCGTTTTCGCGGGAGGTCAACGTGCTCATGGCGAAGGGGTGCGTTCGGGGAATCGCCCCTCGTGTGGGGGCATGACAGAGGCCCGAGGTCCGATCCCCTGCCCCTACCCCTGCCCTTTCCCCTGCCCGAGGTGCCGAGCACTTGGCGCAATCAGCCTGGCTAGCCGCACCCTTGGCGGCGCGTCGGGAAAGGGAAGGGGCAAGGGAAAGGTTCTGGAAGTCAGGCCGACGCCATGCACGCCCCTCGGTGCGGCGCCTTGAGCAGCCGCGAATCGGGGTGCCGGGTCGACGTGCGGGGCGCCCCACATGGACGTGCGGGGCGCCCCACTTCCCCATCCGTCAGAGCTTCAGACGCGCCAGCGCCTTCCCAATCGCCGGTAGCTGCCCGACCTCGATCCCCGTCAGGTCCACCCTGGTGCCGCGACCACGCACGCCGACCGTCCCCCAGCCCCCTTCGCGCAGCGTCTTGCGAATCGCTCGCACCGCCGGCGAGTCCGTCTTCACGGGCTGGCCCCTCCGGCCCTTGGCCGCCCGCACCGCCGCACGGAGCTCGTCATAGCTCAGCTCCGGGAACCGCGCCTTGCGAGTGCTCTTACCATCCTTCACCTCCACCCTCACCTGCGACGGATCGAGCTTGGCCGGCAGCTCGGAGCTCCCTGTCGACGCTTCCAGGTAGTCCAGCAGCAAGGCCAGCTTCGCCGTACCGTGCGCCCGCTCGTCCTTCGGATCGAAGTGCTTGGCTACACGGATGTTCGCCTGGACGGTGCGGATGTCCTGGCCCTTCATGTGGTCCTTCAGAAACGCTCGCGCCGACTTGTACCCGCCTGCCCGATACAGCGGTGGATCGTGGTTCAGGATCGCGTCGAGCGCCTCGTACAGCTCGTCCCATCCCTCGGTCTCCGCGCCCTTGGCCTGCGTGAACCTGGTGAACTCCTGCTCCCAGCGCGCCTTGAGCTTCTTGTCCACGGTCGCCGCCGCAAGCTCACCCGCCTTGCCCATGCCGTGTCCCCGTGCCGTCTTCGCCATGCCGTTACCCTCGCTTCTTCGACGATGGGCGAGCATACACCCACGGGCGCCCTTGTGGCGAGCGCGCCGTGCGGGGGAAACGAAGCCCGGGTCGGCCGCTTCCCCCACCACATGCGTCCGTACGCCCCGCCACGGACCTCTGTCGCGCCTGCGCTCCGCTCAGTTCGCGATGAGCGTCGCTCCCGCTGGCGGCGTCCACATAAATTCCCCCGGATCGATCGGCGATTCGCTCAGCGATTCGAGGTCGAACCGGTTGCGGTTGCGTTGTGCGTCGATGATTATCACCCGCCGGATGTGCGCGGTCGCCTCATCCACGTAGAACAGCACCACATCGTATCCAGGATTGCGCGTGCGCGGCGTGCCGTACAGCACCTTGCCTCCAGGAAAGTTCGTCACGTCGTGGAACCGGAACGTGAAGTACTTCCGGATTCCGTCTCCCGACAGGAACCCCAGGGCGCCCGCGTATTCGCTGTTCTGGAAAGGCTGCCGCGTATACTGGTTCGCCTCACCGTCGTATACCGTCACCGTCGCGCCGTCGCACACCACCAGGTTGGTGTTCGGCGGATCGTACCTCCAGACCATCCTGCCTGGCCGGAGGAATTTCATCGTGCCCGACGACGCCTTCCTCTTGCCCGTCGACTGGACGTAGAACTCCTGCTTGAACCGCACCGTCAGGCTCTTGCGAGCCATGTAGAACGTGTCGACTCGCTCTGCCAGGGCGTTCGCGGCAGGGTCTCCCGCCATCACGTCCGGTGCGAGCGGCGCCAACGTCGACGACGCCGCCGCAGGCGCCGAGCTGCCCGCCGCGTGCAGCGACGCCGCGGCCGATGCGGACGGCGGCGGAGGAGGCTGTGCCGCGGGCGATGCGCTTGCCGACGACTTCGACGCCGTCTTGGGGGGCGCGCCGGCCGAGGCTCCGGCGGATGGCGCGACCGACACGGCGGGCGGCGGGGACAACGCCGGTAGCATGTCCTCCGCGGGCAGAGCCAGGCTCGACGCCGGCGCCACGACCGACGAGACCGCGGGCGCGGCCGGAGGCATGCCCACGCTGGACGCCGTCGTGCCCGGCAGCGGAGACGTACCGCCCCGATCTTTGCACGACATGACAAGCAGCGCCGCGAGCGCGACAAACAAGGGACGTTGCATGCCGCGCAGCCTACACAACGGCTTGCCCTGCCCCAAGCCCATTTCTCCAGCCACGCATGCAGCCAGCGCCGTTCGTCGTCGCGCGAGGCGCAAGTCCTCGGTCTCGTCGCGCCCGCGCATCGCCCCGGCTCGACTTCGATCCCGATGCCACCAAACCCGCTCGTTCCGTCCGTCAGAAATTGGGCCCGGATGACTCGGGTGACGGAGCGCGGATCGCACGATCGATGCAACGCCTTGGGCTGACCGTGTTCATCGTGGCCCCAGGGCGGCGGCCCTTGTGTTGCCGGCGCAAGTTCTGGAAACGATCGAAGCGATCGTGCGGCTTCCGAGCACCGAGCAGCGTGTCGCCAAGAAAGGGCAAGCCGTCTCGCTGATGGCTGCCGCCGTGGGGACATCCGACATCGCGATGCTTGTCGGGGTCAACGAGCGCACCGTGCGCAAAGGGAAGAAGCGCTTCGATGCGAGTCGCCGATGGACAAGCTGCAGCCGCATCGGCAAAAGATGTGGCTCCCTTCGCACGACGACGAGCTCCGCGCCCAACGCGATGACGTCCTGCACGTCTACGATGACACGCCCCCCGACGAGCACATCATCTGTCTGGACGAGGTGAGGGGGCTGCAGCTCCTCGAGCGGCTCTGCCCGGACATCCCGATGGCGCCTGCCATGCCCGTGCGTCGAGCATTCGAGTACAAGCGGCACGGCACGCTGACGCTCATGGGTGCGTTGGATGTCCGGCGCGGAAAGGTTTGCGCGACATGGACCTGGGCGGGGCCGACTGGTGAGCATGAAGCCCGAAGCCGACGATCCTGTGATTCGCCCGGACAGCCACGACGACACCCCCCACGCCCACGCCCCACGACCCACGACCCACGCTCCACCCGTGACCCGCACGCGCACGCCCCCGATGGTGAGGCGCCCGGCGCGTTTCCCCATGACAAGCTCGACGCTTACCGCATCGACTGCGAGCTGGCCGCGCTCGCCAACAAGATCGCGGCACAGATTCCGCGCGGTCCTCGCAACATCGCCGATCACCTTCAGCGGTCTGCGTCGAACCCTGTCCTGTTGCTCGTGGAAGGAGGATTGAGCGGCTCAGCTAGACGGCAGTACAACAATACAGCACGTGGGCGTGCGCGTGCGCGTGCGCGTGCGGGTGAGGAGTTTGGCGTGGCACGTGGAGCGTGGAGCGTGGCACGTGGAGCGTGGAGGGTGGGACGCGTGAGCCGTGCGGTTGTCACCAGGCGCGAGCCGACGCGGGGCGGGTGGGCACGCGAGCTCGGTTGCTGCAGGTGAGGGAGCGTGGGCGAGCAGCTTCGCCACGAAAACCCGGCCGGAACTTGCGGCGGACGGAACTAGTACACCATCCGGAAAGTGGCACCGAAAACTTGGCCCGATGAATCGACTGCTGGCAGACGGGGAGCATGCGGCCGGCCGCACGCGTTCACTTGGAATCGCACGAGCGCAAGGCGCTCGAG
>Ga0272446_1002044_pt1 | contig 28255 bp, 17 predicted proteins | sample YNPCB0061_FD_194587 | JGI IMG/M metagenome (GOLD analysis project Ga0272446, IMG submission 194587) | Hot spring microbial mat communities from Yellowstone National Park, WY, United States - YNP-CB-006-1 | ecosystem: Environmental > Aquatic > Thermal springs > Hot (42-90C) > Sediment | place...
ATTTAGAGGAAAAAATGCACATAGAAGATGAATATCTGAAAGTATTAGAGGAACGAGATAATGTTATTTCTTATTTACAGGCGCAGGTGGAGGAAAAACAACAAGAATTAGAACAAGAAAAACAACGCGCAGAACAAGAAAAACAACGCGCAGAACAAGAAAAACAACGCGCAGCGGAGAAAGAAAAACTTCTTAATGAAGAGAAAAAACGAGCAGAGCAAAAACAAAAAGAACTTGAGCAAGAACGAAAGAAACTATTTGAAACAGCAAAATTACTCTTATCTATGGGGGTGAGCATTGAAATTATTAAAGAAAAAACAGGATTAACCCAAGAAGAAATTGAAAAATTATAGTTTTATCTTGTGTGATACGTGTATGTACGCGCATTTGCGTGAGGGATAGCAGCGGAAAGCCCGCAATGAGCGAAGCGAATGAAGTACAGGCGTGGCATGCCACGTCTCTACCAGCGTATAGCCCGACCCGAAGCAGAAGGGCGTTAGCCCTATCTGCGCAGGGACACGCCCAAAAGATAAAATACATCAATAATTTATTTTACTCGTTGTAAACCTGCCTTAGCACGGCGTTCCAAACTGTTTTGATATTCGTAATTTTCAAACGAAAGTGCTTTCTGATAACATTCTTTGGCTTTAACATTGTTTTTTTGTTGTTCATAGATAGTTCCCATGTAATACCATGCATAAACCTGCATCCATATTATCTGTGATACATTTACTTCAATACATTTTTTGTAACACTCTATAGCGGATTGCCATTGTGTCTGTGCGTGTGCTACCCTCGCCATACGATAGTACCATTCCACTTGTTCATGCGCCTGATACCTTGACAGATTTTTCTCATATTTTTGTATCTGTTTAATGGCTTTGTCATAATACCCACCATCAGCGTAGTTTCGTGCAATACGTAAATCCATTTGAATAGCATTAAGCGGTTGCTTTAATAATTCACCTGCGTATTTCTTTGCTTGTTTGTCTTCTTCTTGTTCGGAATTAGGTTCATTAACGCTTTTTTGATAATATTGTATGCTCTCATTACGATTGTTTTGCAGTTCATAACATAAACCTGTCTTAAAGTAAGCATCTGCCTTGAAAACATCATTTTTGGTTTTTGCAACATAATTTTTATAGTGTTGAATAGCTGTATTTTTATCGTTTCTGTGCAAGGCATACTCAGCCGTCAGATATTCCGTAAAAGCAAAATCAAGATACTCTGCATTGAAAGTATTGAGTTTTTCAATGATATACATTCCTTCTTCATCATGGTTCAGTTTTGTACAAATAAGCGCGCATATTGTGGCAATGTACTTGCTTTGTGGATACTGTTTGGGCATTTCTGATGCTATAGACATTGCTTTATCCCGTTTAAGAAAGATATTTACGCATAAATACGCATATCCTAATTGAGCTTCTATCTGCTGTAAATCCGCTTTTTGAATACACAGCAGAAGTTCTTTCTCCCCTTGTTGTATTGTACCTTTGAATCCAAGCATGTTGGCTATCCATGCATATTTGCGTGGCACATTTCCGATACCTGTGTGCATAAGTCCCAATGTTTTGTACGGTTCATAAAAATCAGGATATTTTTGGACGCACTCGGATAATTTTTGGTACGCAGATTTTAGTTTCCATATTGCTGACCAATAGTTTTTTTCCTGTATGTATATTACAGCCATTTCAAAATCTGTTTCCCCCATAAGATATTCTCTGTAAGGACTGTTTTCGGGAAGTTTTTGGCAGTAATACATTACATTTTTGTAATAGTATTTTACTTTGTTTTGATAAGTTTGAGTGTTTATGGTCAAAGACTGTACAATATAGCTATGAAAAACAGCGTATTCTGCAATGCATTTATCCAAGGGGGTACTTTTTACATGAGGTAAAATTTCATACAGTTTTTTATACTGCATGTTGATAAGCAAGCGATGCGCATCTTGCCATGAATACTCCTGTGCAAGAGTACAAGTACAAAAAAAGTAAAGCACAGAACAAAAAGAATACAACTTGTGCATCACGCTATTTTAATACACAAAGGTACTGAAAAAATGTTTAGTGAGTTTGTTTATGACTTTATGGGCGTGTCCCTTCACTAGCGCTTCGGGTCGGTGCTTTTCGCACTACGCTATCGCTTCGGTGCTACGCACAACCCTGACGGGTTTGCTGCAAGCCCCTCACGCGAAATACATTTAGATGCACGTTTAAGCACGAAATAAATCTTTGTATTGTTTTTTTCAAAATAAATTTTTATCTTTGCACTTTATAAATTCTATTCTATTATGAACATCAAAAACTATATTTTTATCTTGCTTTTTATTTCGTTGCAAAGTTTTGCCCAAACTTGGTTAACTCAGGCTACTGGATTTACCACTCCGAGCAGAGGAATTACGAATGTTTCCATCGTTAATCCTAATGTAGTGTGGGCGAGTGCGTATGACGGTTCAGGTGCAAACGCCATTGTACAAGAATTTACACGTACTTTGAACGGTGGCACAACTTGGACGCCCGGCGTGTATAATGCACCAGGTATAACAGGATATAGCACAGCACAACTTTTTGCTCTCAATAAAGATACCGCTTGGGTAATCATGTACAACGGTACATCAGGCGGAGGAAAAGTAATCCGCACCAATGATGGAGGGGCTAACTGGTTCGTGCAACCCACAGCGACTTTTGCTGCACCCGCAGGTTTCGGCAATGTAATACATTTCTTTAATGCTAACGAAGGTTTTTGTATGGGCGACCCCAACGGTGGATATTACGAAATTTATACCACTACCAACGGCGGTACAAACTGGGTCAGAGTACCTTCTGCAAATATTCCTGCACCTTTATCTTCATCAGAATACGGATTAACAAATTCATATACCGCAGTTGGGAACAAAATTTGGTTCGGAACTACACAAGGTAGAATTTATAAGTCCAACAATAAAGGTTTGAACTGGACAGTAGCTACTACGCCATTTAGTTCCAGTGTATATGTAAACGCTATTGCATTCAAAGATAGCTTGAATGGCTTAGCTATTGGCGTTACAGGCACAACTAATGCAGGTATTATCAAAACCACAGATGGAGGACTTACATGGACAATGCTTACTACTGGTCCCACAGGAGGGTTAGATGCAAAATCTACTATTAGTTATGTACCTGGCACAACAGGCACGTATGTGATTGGTTCTATCTATAACACGCTACCAGGTAGTGCCTATACTTGTGACGACGGAGCAAACTGGGCTTATATAGATAATGTTCAGCATGCTCATACAAGTTTCATAAATTCTAACACAGGATTTTCAGGAAGTTTTAATGTAGATGCTTTTACGGGAGGAATGTTCAAATGGGACGGGGCAGTAGCTCCTACGATACTTACCAAAGATACAACTGTTTGTTCAGGAAATCCTGTAAATTTACAAGCATCAGGTACAGGAACTATCAATTGGTATACAGTAGGTAGTGGCGGCGCACCCGTAGGTACAGGAACATCATTCACTATAACACCTACAACAACTACTACTTACTTCGCAGAAGCCACATCAGGCGGTAAAACCAGTTTCAGAAATTATGTAAAAGTAACCGTAAATCCTTCTCCCAATGCTAATATATCAGGACCTATTAGTGTAATAGAAAACTTAACCTATTCTTATAGCGTTCCTTCTACCGCAGGTGCAACATACAATTGGAGTGTAACAGGTGGAACGATTACCTCAGGGGCGGGAACAAATAGTATTATGGTGCAATGGGGTAGCCCAGGTACAGGTATAGTAAATGTAACGGTTACACTAGGAACTTGTCCGAAGTCTTCCAACATGAATGTAACCATCAATATGGCAACAGGAATTAACAACAATGGTATTTTTGAAACCAAAATATATCCTAATCCTGTACAGGACAAAGTATACATTCAAATTAACCAAACTGCACAAGCTATATTGTATGACTTGTATGGCAGACAATTATTTTCTAAATGGTTGAATATCGGTAATAATGAATTGGATATGAGTGGTATGCCCAAAGGTACATACATGTTGTTACTTCAAAATGGAGATAAACAAAAACATATTTCTTTGATAGTACAGTAGAGAATAGTAGCGTAGAAACGCATCATGATGTTTCTCTACAACCGACCCGACGAAGCACATGCGCAGGAACAAGCCCATGCATACCAGCACACAATTTAAATTGTGTGCTTTGTTTGTGTTTACCATGTTAAGGAGGCTTGGACCAAAAGTCTGAGTTTATGAAAATTATCTATACGAATCCGTTTTTGCAATACTTCTTCTACACTTTTGCGTTGTATTTTCTTGAACAAAGCATAAAAATAGGTGTAGGCAATTTGTACCCCTTTACGGCAGGTTCTGGGAAGCATGTTTACACCTGTTTGTGCATCTTTGAATTCTTGTTCCAGTACTTTTTCGTATTCTTTTTTGGTTTTTTCGGTGATTCTACCGTTTTCCAACAGTTCTTTGGGTATATAAATACGTTTTCTTACTTGCAAATCGGATTGTATATCCCTGAGAAAGTTGACTTTCTGGAAGGCTGAACCGAGTTTTTTTGCGTAGGGAATAAGCACTTGTCGTTCTTTTTCATCAGGTACAAATACACACAAACACATCAAACCTACTACTTCTGCCGAACCATAAATATATACGCTGGCTTCCTCATCTGTATATTCCTGCTTGGTTAAATCTAATTCCATGCTGTACAAAAAAGCATCTATATATTCTTTGGGAATATTGTAAGCATGCACAACTTCCTGAAAAGCATGTAATACAGGATTAAGAGAGAATTTGAGGGTTAAGGCTTTGTCCACCTCCTGGCAGAAGTCTTTGAATAATATTTCCTGATTCTGGTGGTAGAAGGTATCTACAATTTCATCAGCCAAACGCACAAAGCCGTAAATACCATAAATAGAGGAATGTAAAGATTTATCCAATAAATGAATAGCTTTGCTGAATGAAGTTGAATACTCCTTTGTAAGCAGTTTTGCTATTTTGGCAGCACATTGAGAATATAATTGAAGTGCGTTCATGGTTGTATATACGTTAAAAGTTATAGGTTAGCTTTTTCTATACGTTCTGTAACTAATTTTGAGCTAATGACCACCATGGGTAATCCTGTACCAGGGGTAGTAGAGGCACCTACATAAAATACATTCTTATAGTCTTCATCATAGTTTTTGGGTCTGAATCCTCCTACCTGACGCATACCATGTGATAATCCTAATCCTGACCCTCTGTACAGATTGAATTTATTTTGCCAGTCTATGGGGTTCATGATGTGCATCGTGTCAATGTAATTTAGAATATCATCGTCTATACGTTCTTGTAAGTCTTGAATAATGTTTTTTGCAAAAATTTCTGTGTCATTCCAGTCTTTTTTATAACGTAAATCAGGAACAGGACATAAAATAAACACATTTTCACAACCTTCGGGTGCAGTGGTAGGGTCGGATTTGGAAGTTACATTTACGTAGTAATAGGGTTTTTCGGGTGCAATCGTGGATTTGAATATCTTGTCTGCATATTCCTTGAAGTTATCTCCCAAAAAGTAATTGTGATGAATAAGATTTTTTAGTTTTTTTCTTACCCCCAAGTAAATAGTAAAAGGAGAAAGTGTCCAGTCCAACCTGTCTAATTTTTGTTCAGTGAATTTTTCTCTGTTAAAAACTTTACCTCTGAAAGATGCGGCATCACTGTTTACGACAAATACATCTGCGGAGTATTTATTGCCGTTTTGGTCTATAAAAGCGGTTACCTTATCAGGTGTGCCATTTTCATAACTAACTACTTCGGTGTTGGTAATAAATTCCACACCTCTTTGTTCAAGTAATTTTTGTATTTCCCTTACGATATTGTACATACCTCCTTTTACCGCCCAATAGCCATCATGTTTAAGTTCTGTATAATTAAGCAAGGAGTAAATAGAAGGGGTTTCAAATGGTGTAGAACCCAAAAAGAAAGCCACCAATGAAAAAATCACTTTAGTTTCTTCCTGTTCAAAAGTTTTGTCCAATACTTTCCACATGCTTTTGAACAAATAAGGTGTATGTTTGACAGGCACTTTGGTCATGCCAAGAATGTATTGTGTAACGGAATTGAAGTTCTTTTTTACAATAACATTTTCGGTATCATGAAAGAACTGACCTGCTTTGGCAAGGTATTTTTCTATTTTTTTCTTAAAATCGGGTTCAAAAGCAAATTCCTGAGCTAATTGTTCTATATCTGTGTATATTCTGAAAGGTTTTTTATGATTTCTGAAATATACCTGATAGATGGGGTTGAGCTTTTCTAATTGAAGTGGGTTTTTCACTCCTGCACTGGCAAACAGTTCATCAAATTCGTAAGACATAGAAAAGAAAGAAGGACCTACATCAAAGTTATATCCTTTATCTTGTAAAATGTTGAGTCTTCCACCGATAGTAGTATTTTTTTCAATAATTTTTACTTTGTATCCTTTTTCTGTAAGACGGAGTGCTGTGGAAAGTCCTCCCAGTCCTGAACCAATGACAATGGCTGTTTTCATAGTATTGTTTTGATTATAACTTTTTTATTCTGGAATTAGTTCAGGTATCAGGTGAAATTCAGACAACAAAAAAACCTGTTGGTAAGTACCCAACAGGCTTCTCTTTTAAGAAGGAAAGAAAATTTATTCTGCTACACTTTCAGTAGAAGTGTTTGCGGTATTGTTTTCCTGTTCTTTTTCTTTATCCATTTTTCTCTCATTGATACCTTCAATGATGGCATCTACAAGGGTTGAAGTGATAATATGAATAGATTTTGCGGCGTCATCATTGGCGGGAATTACGTAGTCAATTAAACGAGGGTCGCTGTTGGTATCTACCATACCAATTACAGGTATACCCAGTCTTTTAGCTTCCTGAACAGCGATATGTTCTTTTTTGATGTCTACCACAAAAATAGCGGCAGGCAAACGGGCCATATCTACTACCCCTGAAAGGACTTTCGCAATTTTATCTTTTCTACGTCCTACCATAAGGCGTTCTTTTTTGTTCAGTTTATTATAGTTTTCTTCATCTGCCATGAGTTTTTCAAGTCCGTTCATTTTTTTGATAGACTTGCGAACCGTAGCATAGTTGGTAAGCATACCACCCAGCCAGCGTTCAGTTACGAAAGGCATATTACAACGGCTTACTTCTTGTGCAACAATATCTTTGGCTTGTTTTTTAGTAGCTACAAAAAGAATTTTTTTGCCTGTACGAGAAAGCTGTTTTGCCAGTTCGCAGGCTTCTTTAAGCATTACTTGAGTTTTATTTAAATCTATAATGTGAATGCCGTTGCGTTCCATAAAAATATACGGTTTCATTTTGGGGTCCCATTTGCGGGTAAGGTGTCCAAAATGTACGCCTGCATCTAATAATTGTTCGTATGTTGGAATATTCATGATAATTCTTCTCCTCCTCTTGATTAACGTTTAGAAAATTGAAATCTTTTGCGTGCTTTTTTGCGACCTGGTTTTTTACGTTCTACCATACGGGAATCACGGGTAAGCATACCTGCCTGTTTTAATACAGGACGATGTGCAGGGTCAATTTCGCATAATACACGTGCAATACCTAAGCGGGTAGCTTCTGCTTGTCCGCTGATGCCCCCTCCATGTACATTCACCTGAATATCATAGTTTGATACGGTATTCGTAATAGTAAGGGACTGTTTAGCAATGATTTGCAAGGTAGCCAGCGGAAAGTATTGTTCAAAACTTCTGCCATTTACAGTAATAATTCCTGAACCTGGTTTTACCCAAACGCGAGCAACGGCTGTTTTACGTCTGCCAACTGCATTTTTTTTGTCTTCTTTGATTTTTGCCATGTTTTCTCCTTACTTTTTAATAGTAGTAATTTTTAATGTTTCAGGTTGTTGTGCTTCGTGAGGGTGTGTTGCACCTGCATAGATAAACACACGGTTTTTCAATTTATCACCTAATTTTGTTTTAGGAAGCATGCCAAAAATAGCATATTCCAATACGCGGGTAGGATGAACTTTCAACATTTTTTGTATGGGCGTAAAGCGCTGACCACCAGGATATCCTGTATAGTGGATATACTGTTTTTTGTTGAACTTTTTGCCCGTCAAACGAACTTTGTCTGCGTTAATGACAATCACATTGTCTCCGCAGTCTACGTGTGGGGTGTACATAGGCTTGTGCTTGCCACGCAAAATATAAGCTATGCGTGCAGCCAAGCGTCCCACAATTTCGGCTTCTGCATCTATGACCCACCATTTACGTTGGATAGTGCTTTCATTCACCTTATCCTTCGTATTGGCGTTTGCCGAAACAGTTTTAAAACTTAACGTATCCATGAATTAAACTTATATAAAAAAGGACTGCAAAATTAGGGTATTTGTGCAAAAAATCAAACTTTTTTTGGAATTAAGTTTTTTAATATTACGTAAAACACTGTTATTCAAATAATTAAGTATAAACTTGCCTGTGGTTTGATTTTCTCAATCAACTCATTATCAAATCTGTGTATTTATCCACTTTGTGCCGCGCATGCGCAGGAGAACAGCTATCCATATCCAAACCCAATAGCATAGTTCACCTATCCAAACCGTTATAGCTCCCAAATGCCAATGGAAAACCAAAAGGTACGTTAAAATGATATAAGCCACACAAAGAATAATTTCCATAATCATAATGAATTTTACATCTCCCGCACCTTCTAATGCACCTGTATATATGTATGCCACCGCAAAACTGATTTGAACAAATATCATAATGCGGAGAGAAGGTACACAGGATTGTACTAAGTCAGGGTTTTTATGTACAAAAAGCGACAAAAGCTGTTCAGGAAAAAATATATGCCCTGACAAGGTAATCAAAGTAATCCCTATACTGATATGAAGCACTTTATACATAATTTGTTTTGCTTCCTCTTTTTTGCCCTGCCCAATAATATTACTGACTAATGTATTCACTGCTGAGTTAAGTCCCCATACAGGCACCATAAACACAATATATACAGAACGTATCACCTGGGCAATGGCAAGTTCCCGTTCACTGATTTTTTCTACAAAAGTAAAAGCTACTGCAAAAGATAGAATACCAATAAAAAACTTGACCATAATGGGTGCAGAGATGGTAAGTATTTTATCCGCCTGATGTTTGTCAAACCATTTTCCGCTGTAGAGTTGCAAAGATTTTAAAAAAGACGCAAACGGAACATACACCCATAAAATAAAAAAGCCTACAGTGTCAGCTATGAAAGATGCCAAAGCCGCACCTGCAATCCCCATTTCAGGAAAGCCCCATTTTCCAAAAATAAAAAGATAATTCAGCAATACGTTCAGTAATACAGATACTAATGTAGATACCATGATTACGCGGGGTTTTTCTATAGCTGTAAATAAACCTCTGTATAGAGCAGAAAGTAAAGCAAACACAAATCCGAATACTCTATAATCCAAAAACTGTTGTATACCTTGTACTACCGCTTTGGATTGAAAGCAATAGGACAAACCATACACTTGAAAAAGTTTGATACATATCATCATCAAAACACCCAGTAGTGCAAGCACCAGCAAGGCTGTATTGAATACAGTTTTAATATCTTGTGTGTTTTTTTCTCCCAGCCTTCGGGAAATTAAAATTTGTGCGCCTATTCCAATTCCTGAAAACGGATATAATATCATAAAATAAATTAAACCGCCCATGCCTGAGGCTTCTAAAGCCAATTCACTTAAACTGCTTAAAAATATAGTATCCGTAATAAAAAGCAAACTTACCGCCAGATGTCCGATAATAATAGGCAAAGACAGCGACAGTATTTGTTTGTAAAAAACTTGTGTGTGTGGTTTAAGAAAGGGCATACATCTGATAAAATATAGCAAAGAGATAAAAAGAACCGCAAATATAGCACAATAATCAAGGCAAGCGTTTTTTTACGTTTATTTTTTTGTTATTTTTTTTTGTTTAAGTACAAAATAGGTCTGTTTTATGTCTTAATACAGAAGGCACTGCCAAAAAGTTGCCGGTGAGCAGGCTTTCTTTTATCGGGATTAAGTGTAATACTTGTGAACAGTAGCAAAAGCGAAGTAAAATTTGCGTACCATAATATTTTTCGTATTTTTGGCACGTATTCAAAAAATGTAAATCATTATGACAAAAGTATCTGTAATTGGTGCGGGTAATGTAGGTGCTACCTGTGCCAATGTTATCGCTCATAAAGAATTGTGCAATGAATTAGTATTGGTAGATATTAAAGAAGGCATTGCAGAAGGAAAAGCCTTAGATATGTGGCAACAAGCCCCTATTGATTATTATGACACCTACTCTGTAGGTTGTACAAATGATTACACTAAGACAGCTAATTCAGATGTAGTTGTAATTACTTCAGGTGTTCCCCGCAAACCCGGCATGTCCCGTGATGATTTGATTTCCATCAATGCTGATGTAGTAAAAAGCGTTACAGAAAATGTAGTAAAGTATTCTCCGAATGCTATTATTATTGTGGTTTCCAACCCGCTTGACGTAATGACCTATCATGCCTATAAGGTGTCAGGTCTTTCTTCGCAAAAAGTGTTCGGAATGGCAGGCATTTTAGATACCGCAAGATACAGAGCATTTATTGCAGAAGCGTTGAAGGTAAGTCCGAAAGATATTCAGGCAATCCTGATGGGTGGTCATGGGGATACTATGGTGCCTCTGCCACGCTATACTACGGTTTCAGGTATTCCTTTAACAGAACTTCTGCCCCAAGATAAAATTGATGCTATTGTAGAACGCACTAAGTTCGGAGGTGGCGAACTGGTTAAACTGATGGGAACTTCTGCATGGTATGCGCCTGGTGCCGCAGCCGCACAAATGGTAGAATCTATTTTGCGTAATCAAAGACGTATATTCCCATGCTGTGTGCTTCTACAAGGTCAATATGGGTTGAATAATATCTACGTAGGCGCGCCTGTAATTCTGGGTAGAAATGGGGTAGAACAAATTATTGAACTTCAACTCACCGATAGCGAAAAAGCTTTGTTGAATGCTTCCGCTGCTGCCGTTAAAGAACAATGTGATGTATTGGATAAATTATCTGCCGCAAAAAGTTAGTTTTTAACTGTACCTTAATGCAAAAACACCCTTGTAAAATTATGTTTACAAGGGTTTTTTTGTATTGGAGTTCTTTAAATAATGTTTGCTCAAACCATTGGTTTAGTATCTTGTTTTAAGCACTATTTGTCCAAGGTTTTTAATTTCCTCCTGTGATGTAAATATTACCCTGCCTTTTTTTGAAATCACCTCCCAGGCTATGGTGCTTGTAATATCGTCAATAGCATTGGGTATGGTTGGGTCGTTAATTAAATTAAACGTTCGTTCATCTTTCATAACAACAGTTTGTGAAAAGTCTTGATGAACAATAAGCAAATCTCCACGACCTTCCATTGATGCCTGATAGATTTCTTGCAAGTCCGTAAGCACTTTTCCTTGGGCTACGGCTTCCTGCATTTCACTTATGGCTTCTGTTCTGTGTTGTTTTTGTCGTTCTTTTACCAATTCCCAAGATTGTTTTGCGATATGATGAGGAGTAACATTGTTATAATCAACAGGAGCATAGCCCAAATAAATACTTGGTTTATCTGCCACCTGTTGTAGACGACTGTAATTATCTTCTGTTGCAATAACCACACATTTTAATTCGGTTTCGTTATGCACTTTTACCAGGGCTTTGTCTACTTTATTCAAAAACTCACGAACTAAATTATCTAAATGTTTTGAGTCACTTCCTTTGTCAGCGTGTGTATTGTAATGTTTGTTTTCAGGAAATGGGAAGTGCTCATTTTTTATTTCTCTTGTAATATCACTATTAACTGCCTCAAACAAGTGAACTCCACTTTGAGAAGCGAGCATTATTAAATAATTTTCACTACGGGTATAATTTTTAATCAGAGGGCGGATAGCAAAACTGTTTGAAATATGAACACCATTCTGATGTGTTTCCCAAGATGATTTCACGATTTCTTTGGTGTCGTTTGAAAGAAAAATATGTAAACTATCCAAGTTGTAGTTTAAATCAACCTCTTGGTTTATTGTTTCTATTTTTTCCAGCAGACTTGCAACATGTCTTTTACCAAATTCGTTAATAACTCTGTTTTCCGCTTCTTTCAGAAGGTTTTTGAGTAGTATTTCATCTTTTATGTTATCAGGGTGTGTCCTGTGAGTATTTAACGAAATGGTAACACAAGGGGAACTTTTCTCTGCCGCTAATTTTTGCAATTGTTCTCTTAAAGTCATAGTTATTTCTTGTTAATAGGATTAATTTCTCGCCACTAATGGCTATTGATTAGAAGGTCTGCGAAGATACAAAAAATCTATATGTGGGAAAAAATGTTTTAGCGAATTTTGCTATAGCGTATTTTGTAAGGAATGAAAAAATAAATCATACCTAAAAAACAAAAAAACGCCTCATAAAAAGGCGTAAAAGTTTGCAAAAGATGGATAAAACTATTCTTTTATGAGTATTGTGTTAAAGGTACTGTATCCTCTGTATTCAGGGTAGTACATTAAACAAGCAATAGCTGGAGTTACATTGTATCTGCCCGGGATTTGTGCTTTGAGCAAATAAGAGTATTCATACGTGCCTGGGTTAAGTTTTGTAATGGTAATGGCTAATTTGCTGTCGCGGTATTCACGGTGCGTGTACCATCTGTTCCAGTTACGGTAATCGTAGCCATAAGTTTCCCAATAGTTGGTAACGCCGTCATATTCTTTTTCAGAAGGAATAATAAACCCTTTGGTATCACGGATAAACTCACAACCTGCAGGTATAGGGTCTTCAATAAGAACAAAATCCTGAGCGGCTGTATTGGAAACTTTACATTTAACCAATATTTCATCTCCTGAATGGATATTTTTGAAGTCTACTTTTTCTTTGTGATAGGTCAATTTTCCTGAACCATCTACTTTTTTGACTAATTTATAGTACTCACGTTCTACATTGAAGGTTTTTTCGTTCTCTGTTTTTTGCATTACGGGTTTCTGGTGTTCATTAGAAGAATTTTCATTGTAGAAATAGGTCAGTTTTCCGCTTACCATAGCCATTCCCTTGCCTTCAAAACGGATATTGATAGTGTTATCTCCAAGTTTAAGGTCTGTTACTTTGATAAGAGGGTTCTTTTTGTTACGGTTGGTTTTGTCTATAGTTTGCTGAAAGAGTGTTTTACCATTATGGGAAACCGTTACCGTATATTGTGCATTGATTTCCTGTTTGATAAACTCATTAAGGGCATAGATTGACATAGCCGTCTGACGGGTATTGTGCCATGCTTCACCTTCACGTTTAGACATCAACCAGCGGATAGCCAAAGGCAATATTTCATGATTAGGTTTTGCCATGTAAATCGCTTTGATGGCATTGGCAGTAGTTTCTACCTGGTCGTCCTGCCATGAATAATAGAACTTTTTGCCACCCCAATAATGTCCTGCACCTGTTTTTTGTACTTTTTCAACGAGCATGGTCAGTAGTTTTTCCTGCATGGTTTTATCTTTTGCCAGCACAGCCGCCTGTAACCATAAACTTAATGTATAAGCATTTTCTTTTTCCAAAGGTGTAGTTTTATATTTATCCCATACTTCATTCATGCCGCAGTTGAGTGCTACTACCATTTGGTATCCATGTGTAGCAGGGTCATCAGATTTTCTGTTGAAAATAAGTTCTCTTAATGCGTTTCTACCACCATTATACATAGCATCAGGTACGGGGTGTCCTGCTTTTTTGGCGAGATACAAACCATTGCATACATACGCTGTCATGAAAGGGTGGGTAGCGTCATTTGTCCACCAGCCCCAGCCACCGTCTGTGTGCTGCAATTCTTTAAGACGTTTTATACCTGCCTGAACCATTTTTGCCAGTTCTTCTTTGTTCACAGACGCTGTTTGTTCGGAATTACCCAAGTTTTCCAATGTATTGGATACAATGACATTTGGTAAAAATCTGCTCATGGTTTGTTCTACGCAACCATAAGGATAACCAATAAGGTTTTCTATACCATTAAGCAAAGCCGAAGTTAAAGAAGGTTCTACGGTAAGAAACAGCGAAGCACTGGCTATATCTGTATTTTGCGGAATGTTAAAGGTCAGATTATGCTGAGGTTCTACGTCTGATACTTCGGTAGAATGCGCCTGTATCATTTCCAAACCATAAGGCAATACAGGAACGTCTAATACCATACCGTCAGATTCTTCATCAGTAAGGGCTTTTACGGTAAGTTTGGCTTTTTGAATAGCAGGGGCAAATACTTTCCAGTCTATACGTTTTTCACCATTGGCAGGGACTTTTATCCATTGTTCTGTACCTTTAACGTCTACACCATCAGCCACAAGAGATACTTTTACAGATTTTTCACTGTCCAAATAGTTATGGATATTGGTTGCGATAAGGAGTTCATCTCCGAGTGTCATAAAGCGGGGCGTTTCCATACGTACCAAGAGGTTTTTACGCACTGTAATTTTTACCACTTGCTGACCTACTTCGGTGTTTTTGGTTATTACGCGTGCCGTAGTGCGCCAGGTAGTAAGGTTATCAGGCAAGCGGATTTTAACTTTGGCTTCTCCTTTTTCATTGGTTCTGAGGGTAGGATTCCAATAGATAGCATCTTTGAAATCACTGCGTACCTTAGCTTCTACCAAAGGATTATTGGGATTATCCTCACCTTTTTTATCCCTATCTAACTGGGGACTGTTATCATCTAAATCACCAACATCAGAATTTTTCTTCATTTTAGGGGCATCAGCACTTTTTCCTACGGCACGGGTTACGCCACCCACGTTACTGCTTTTAACTTCATCTGCAACAGATAATGACTCTCTTTCTCCACGGGAAGCAGGTATTTCTTCGGTAACCATTACAGACTGTAAGTTTTGCCCTTCAGCAGATAAAACAATATTGATGTTTTTGGTTTGTTTGTCGTTGATGGTAAAACCTTGTTTCTGGAAAGTTTTGTATCCTACGTATCTTACTATAAGGGTGTAATTGTCAGGGGTTATATTTGAGATTTCAAATTGCCCTTGCTCACCTGTGGTAGTACTGTATGCTGTTTTTCCATTTTTCTCGAGCAGAACTGTTGAATATGGAACAGCATTGCCATTCACATCTTTGACGGTACCCTTCAAGCGGGTTGTACCATTGTTTTTATCGTTCTCAAAATACGGTTTATCAGGTGTTTTGGAGGAGAAAGCATATACAGGAGTATTCTTTCCCAAAACAAAGTTAAATTGGGTAGTTTTATGTTTAAGAATCTGAACACCTTGTATTTTAGCTTTTGAATTGCCTTTGCTGACTTGAAAATCAATGTTTTCTATATCGCCTAAAAGTCCTTGTATTTCATAATAACCATAAGCATTGGTATAGAAAGTAGCATTTTGAATACTGATAACGGCATCTTCCACAGGCACCCCTGAGTCATCTAATACGTATCCGCACAAGCGTACATTGGGAATGTTGTTCACGTGGAATATTTTATAGTTCTGCCCGTCATCAATATAACTGTTACGCAGGAAGTTTTTACCGAGTTTCTCTGTTCGGATAGCAACTGCGACATTATCCATAATTTTGGAATATCCTGCTTTGCTTTGGTAATAATTTTGATGGGTGATAGGGTCTACATAAGAAGCGTTACCATAGAAAAACTTGCGTATATCCGTAGTCTTGTCAGGATACATAGCAAAAATAGCTTCATCTATGGTAGCGAGAGTAACATCAGAATATGGTACGGGATTACCTTTGTTATCTGTGATGCGCAAGGTTGCTGTGGCATCTGTGGCGGGTTTGTACGTATTTTGGTCAAAGATGAGTTCTACATTGAGGTATTTGTGAGAAGGAATAACACTGATACTCGTACTTTGAGTATAGAATACAAAATCTTTAATACCTCCTACGGAAAGTGTAAGTTTACCTGTTAAAAATTCTTGTGTAGGTATGCTGATTTCCCTGAAAGCACCTTCTTTATCATCTTTTTTGTTGTCAAAAGATACCGTAGTATACCAACCTGTAAATTCATTACGTAAAGTAACCAATGCGTCCAAAGATTTGGGTATGTATATCATAGCTTTGATGTTTTCACCAAATTCATATACTTTTTTGTCTGTCATAATCTGGACACTTCCTTTGGATTGCTCCCACCATGCAAAATAATGACTGTTTTCGGCAAGGACGTAGTTTGTAGTCGTACAGGAAACAGGGTGTTTTTTACTGTCTGTACCTGTAACTTCTACGGTATAATAGCCCGCACTGTCAGGTTCAAAGGTAAATACCGCATCACCATTTTCTTTGGAAGACATTTGTGTTTTCTGAACTACTTTTTTGCGGTTACCACTTGCCCACCAGTTTTTGTAATCGTAGCGATACAGGGTGGCAGTAAGTTCTTTGCTTACAGGATTACCCCCATAATCACTGCTGTTTGCGGTGATGGTCATTTTATCTTTGGGTTTGTAATAATATTTATCACTGTATGCAGAAACTACAAATTCTGTATAAGTAACCATAGCACTGTTGCTGCTGCTTATCATTCGGCGGCTGGCGTCGGTTACTTCTGCAATAACGGTATACGTGCAGTTGCGGGGTTGTGTAAGTTGCGTAGGAACAGAAAATTCGCATTCTCCACTGTTATTCAGTTTGAGGGTACCCGTTTTTACAATTTCCTGATGCGTAGTTCCGTAATAATTACTATAATAATCATTGTACCACCATGAATACGTATAACGCAAGCGCAAAGGCGCATGATATTCCTGACGAATGACTTTGTATACTACATCAGCATTGGTTACAGGAGAACCAAAAAAGTATTTGGCATTTACTTTAACCTTCATATTTTCTCCTATGGTGTACTGTGGCTTATCTAAATTGACAAATACTTCATATTCAGGCTTTTTATATTCTTCCACTGAAAAAGTGGCTACATTGGTATTTTGTTTTTGTTGATAGTAATAGTAGTTATTTTGATTGGAAACTTTGTTTTTGGGTTCTGCAGTAATTTTATATTCCCCAAGGCTTGCTTTTTCATCTAATTGTAAGCTGTCTGAAAAATTACCATACTCATCTAACAGAAAAAGTTTTTTATACACTTCTTTGTTTTGTGCATCTGTAATTTTGCAAAGAATACTGTCCTTTAAAATTTCATACCCTTTTTCGGTTTCTTTTCTGAAAGTACCTTTGAATTTAACGGTTTGTGTAGGTCTGTATCCTGAACGGTCTGTTACAATGTAAGATTTGAAATCAGGATTCATGTAGCTGTAATAATAGTTAAAGTAGTGTTGGCTTACTGCGATATTATCCTCATTGTCATAAGAAAAAATAGGTGCTTGATAATAATATTGCTGTGCTACCTCTGAACCTCCGAAATTAAAATAAGCTATCCCGTTTTCATAACTGCGGGGTTCCAAAACTCTTGACCCTTTTGTCATTATTGTTTTGATATTCGGAATAGCTTTACCTGTTTTTTTATTGATAGTGTAAGCAACAAGGTTATCTCCTATTTTTTGGGTCATAATGCCCCAGTCTGATACAAATAAAGGCACTTGGGCAACCTGTCCTCTGTCTATCACTTCTACCATGTATAAACCTGCGGAAAATTTACCCAGATTAAAATTAGTATAATAACTATTGGGAAGACTATGCACCTGATTATAGACAACTGTACTTTCTTTAAGCAGACTGTCCTGAGGTAAATGCTGATATTGGTTTGGTTGTTTCAGGTATTGCATAAAGAAGTTTTTTACATTTTTAATTTTGTAGGCTACCACACGCAGATTTCTTGACTCACGACTGTATGTATAATCATAATACTGAATGGTAGCGGTTTGTTCCGTAGTAAACGTTTGATTGGCATAAATGTAGAAACTACGGTTCTGGGCTTTTAATGAACATATAGGTATGAGCAAAAGGGTCAATACCCATAGAAAGATGTGGTTCGTTCTCATAATGAATACAATTTAGACATATATTCTTTCAGGTGCAATAAGGTAAATACATTTGGAAAAAAAATCTCACACTTGTTGTTCTCAAAATTTGCAAATTCTGTCCGAAAAGTTCAATATTTGATTAAAAACCCTATTTTTGTGAGTTATGATATATTTAGCCCGCCCTCATTTGTCAGGTAAAGAATGGGAATATGTAAAGCAATGTTTGGACACCAACTGGATTTCTGTAGCGGGAGATTTTGTACCGCAATTAGAGCAAAAAATTTCAGCGTACACAGGTGCACAATACGCAGTAGCCATGTCCTCAGGTACGGCGGCATTGCATATAGCCTTGCACACCTCAAATATAGGCGCTGATGATGCGGTTATTGTGCCTACCCTTACATTTGTGGCTTCTGTAAATGCAATTTGTTATACTAATGCTACCCCCATTTTTATAGACGTGTGTTCAGATACATGGCAGTTAGATGTAGATTTGTTGGAAGACTATCTCTTGCACCAAACATACACCCAAAACGGAGAATATTATGACAAACGAACCCAAAAACGCATAAAAGCAATTCTTCCCGTGCATGTACTCGGCAATATGCCTGATATGCATAATATAATACAATTAGCACAAAAATTTAACCTCATAGTAATAGAAGATGCCGCAGAAGCCTTAGGCAGTTTTTATCAAAATAAACATGCAGGTTCTTTGGGAAAAATGGGTGTATTAAGTTTTAACGGTAATAAAATCATTACCACAGGGGGCGGCGGTATGTTGCTTACGAATGATGAACAGATTGCCAAACACGCTAAACACCTTATTCATCAAGCTAAAATAAACGGTATAGATTACATTCATGATGAAATTGGATATAACTACCGAATGTTAAACATTTTAGCTGCTATTGGAGTTGCTCAAATGGAACAACTCCCTTCCTTCTTGGAAAAAAAACAGAAAATTTTCAATTTTTATGCTCAACACTTACAACCCTTAGGTTTTATCGCACAAAAAATAAACCCTGATATACATTGTAATCATTGGTTAAGTACTTTTATTCTACCTGAAAAGATAGACAAAAACGAATTTTTAGAATATCTGCACAAGCACGGGATAGAAGCACGAGGGTTCTGGAAGCCTATGCACACTTTACCCATGTTCAGCCACTTTCCTTATGTCACGCAAAATAATGTTTCAGAAAAGATTTATGCTCAAGCCATCAGCCTGCCTTCAGGTACAGATATAACCGAAAAAGAACTGAACACAGTAGTTCAAAATATCAAAAACTTTATTGATAAAAACTAATCAGATTAACTGTTATTTTTTGCAGGGCGTGCCCCCAGTAATGTTAAGTTCTTTTTTTGAAGTACGTTTTTTCAAAATCAGAACAACATACCGAGTAGGGTGCTGCGCACAATGTTCAATAAATTCACTAAATAAGACATCAATAATCAAGTTTTATTTGCTAAAAAAAACTGCAAATATACAAATTTATGTAGAATTAAACATCACTGGGCGTGCCCCTGCGCAGGTTGGGCTAATGCCTATCTGCTTCGGGGTCGGGCTATACGCTGGTAGAGACGTGGCATGCCACGCCTGTACTTCATTCGCTACGCTCATTGCGGGCTTTCCGCTGCTATCCCTCACGCGGATACGCGCGTATACACACGTTACGCGTACGCGTTAGGCATGCGGAGGGCATGCGTCAGCATGGTGCGAACAGCACCGAAGCGATAGCGTAGCCCGTAGCACGCCGACTGCGCAGCAGGAACGCCAAAAAATAAATTACAAAAAAAATTATGATTTACTTAACTGAATCAATGCATCTACCAATTTATCCAATTCCTGCGTAGTGGTGAATACATTTGGTGTAATCCTTACCCCTTGAACTTCGGGGTGGTCTATGGCAACCGTCCATATCTTGTACTTTTCAAGCAAAGTTTTGGCTAAATCCGCAGGTTTTATGTGTTTGATACCTACATTCGCAAGGCCACAAGCGCGTTCATTCTGTTCAGGAGTGTTTAATACAACATTGGGTATATTTCTTACCTTTTGCGTCCAGTATTGTTGTATAAAACGCAATCTGTTTTCTTTGCGTTTATTACCAATCATCTGATAAAATTCTATACATGCGGGAATGGTCAGAGTGGTATGTGCGGGGTGCGTACCTGTGTGGTTCAGTTTGCGAATATCATCATCAGGGTATCCTGTTTCTCCAAACAAACACCAAATATCTTTGATTTTTTCTTTTTTTACGTACAACAAGCCCGCACCCAAAGGTACACTTAACCATTTATGCAAACTGGACGCATAGACATCACAATTCAAATCTGATATTTTGAAATCTATGTGGGCTATGGCATGCGCACCATCTACTATGGTAAAAATACCTTTTTCCCGTGCCATATCGCAGATTTTGCGTACAGGTAAAATATGCCCTGTGATGTTAATGATATGACTGACTAATATCATTTTTGTTTTGGGCGTAATGGCTTTACGGTATATTTCTACAATTTCCTCATCACTTTGCGGGTGATTGGGAACTGAAATAATTTTATTCACAATGCCATACCTGCGAGCATATACCTTAAACATATCTATCATAGCAGGATACTCTTGAGCATTAAAAATGACTTCATCTCCTGCTTTCCAATCTGTACCTGCTATAACCGTATCAATAGACTCGGTAGTGTTTCGGGTAATGACCAACTCTTCATAATTGCACCCTACTACTTTGGCTAACTGTTTTCGCACTTCAATATTGTCATCAAACAAGCGGGTACGCATATAGTAAGTGGCTTCACGGTTTAATTTTTCTACTTGCTCAAAATAGGCTTTCAGGATAGGTTTAGGCAAAAAGTTATACCAACCGTTTTCAAGGTTAATGTACTCGTCTTTGAGAGTATACAAACTGCGGATATGTTTCCAAAATTTTTCCTCATCATGCGTATCCAATAACATTTGATATTCAGAGGAGGTATCAAAAGCGGCTAAATCCTGCCAGAAGGCGGTAGAAAGTCCCATAGTAAGTAAGGTCTGTAAAAAAGTTCTTTTTTCCATAATTCAAAGTTTGATACGCATACGATAATGAGGTCCAATATTCGGAATATCAAATTCATCAGAAAATACTTCAAAATTCATTTTTTCATAAAAATACTTTGCAGAAGTACGGGCATTGCACCATAGATAATCTGTGTTTTTTTGTTTGAGTAATTCTATGGCATGCAATACTAACTTTTTGCCTATACCTTTATTCTGATGCGTTTTAGCTACTGCCATACCTCTCAAACGGTAGGCTTTGGCAGGCATATCAGGCATGTTTTCTATATGAAAAGACGCAATACCGACTAAATTTTCCCCCTCAAAATATCCAAGATGAAAGCTACCCTCCAAGGTGTCTTCAGGATTTCCGCATTTTTCAGGGGGTACTTGTCCCCATCTTAAAATTTCGGAACGCAAAACATACGTTTGTTCTGATGCAATTTCTTTTATCATACGTTTAGTGTTTTAGTTTAATTCAGGAATTTGTATCCGTTCAAGGTTAAGTTCTGAAATATCGTTAATTTGATTGGCTAATTCATGTAAAAACTTGTCCTGCATTTGACCTATGCGCAGCGCTTCGGAATAAGGGATATTGGTATGTGTAACAAGGTTGTATTGTGGTGTAAATTTATCCCCGTATTTTTCATAGAGTTTTTGCTCTATCTGCTTGCGGAGCAGAAATTTTTTATCCGCTACCTTAGATTGCATTTCTACAAAGTTTTGCAATGCCAATTGACAAATAGCATCTGCGTTTTGTTTACGTGCAACATGATATTCCTTAAATATTTTATCCCATTCGTTAGGATATTTATCTATGATAGATTGTAACACAAAGCAATCTTCAAAAGAAGCATTCGCACCTTGTCCGTAAAAAGGCACTATCGCATGACAGGCATCACCAATAAGGGCAATTTTATCTTTGTAATACCATGGTGAGCATTGAATGTACACCAGTGTGGATACAGGATTGGCTTTATATTCCTGAACTAACTGAGGTATCAGTGCTTTGGCATCAGGGAAGTGGGTTTCAAAGAACTCATTTATCTGTGCGTCTGTGGCAATATTTTCAAAACTTGTTTCTCCTTCAAAAGGTAAAAACAAGGTACAGGTAAAAGAACCATCTGTATTTGGTAATGCAATGAGCATATAATCGTGTCTGGGCCATATATGGAGGGCATTTTTTTCTATCTGAAATGTTCCGTTTTCGCCTGCGGGAATAGTCAGTTCTTTGTATCCCCAGTCTAAAAAAGTTTGAGAGTAGTTAAAACGTTCTAATTTAAAGGTATTCTGCCGTACTGCGGAAAAAGCACCATCAGCACCGATTACTACTTTCGCAGAATGTTGTATTTCTTTATTTTCTGTTTCGTGCCAAAAATGAAGGTTTACATGACTGTCATATTTTTCTATATTTGTGCAACGGTAATGAAAGTATATTTTTACTCCAAGTGCCTCGGCGGCATTCATCAAAGCGATATTAAGTGCAGAACGCGAAACAGAATAAATCACTTCATTTTCATGTATGCCATACGGTTGAAAAGTGAGGTTTTTCTGCCTGTCGTGAATCATGCGCCCACGCATGGGAATAGCGATTTTAAGAATATCCTGCCATAAACCTACTTGCTCCAATGCGTGAATCCCTCTTTGAGAAATAGCCAGATTGATAGAACGACCGCGCTCCCAATTGTTAATCCGCATATCCGGGCGGCGTTCATAAATTTCTACGGAGTAACCTTTTTTTGCAAGGTAAACAGCCATTAAAGAACCCGCTAACCCTGCGCCTACTATGGTAATCATCACCGTAAAAATACAAAAAAGAAATTCATAACAAGAAAGAACTAAGCTCATTTAATGTTATGAGTGTTTTTTGAACTAATAGTAACCCTTTTATCTTCTCAAAAATCCGTATAAATATATTCTCGGTTCTAATTTTTCAGCTAATGCCTGCAAAGCCTCTCTCAACTGTGCAATGAGCGTGTTATAGGTTTCATCATCACTTTTGTTGTTCATTTTACCTTTTTCATTTCTGCCTTGAAAAAATTCTTTTATGTCATACAAAGAAGCATTAACATTTGGTTTATCTGCCCATTCAGGAAGTTCTTTAATCACTTTGTGGTAGTATTTCCATAACTCTCTGCCTGCATCAAAAACGGCTTTGGCTTCAAGAGAAAATTCAAGCGGCGTAGTGCGGACTTTTACTGGTTCATACAAATTTCCATTTCCATTGGGTTTTACTTTGCCCATAATAAAGTTAGTCATAAAATGACTTTCAAAACGTTCTTTGGCATGGACTTCTGGTTCTGTAAAAGGTATCCAGTGGTTAGTACCTTCTGTACAGGAAATTCTGTTTTGTCCATGAAATAAGGTAAAGGTTAGACAGTCGTTTTGAAATTCTGTATCTTGCTCCCAATCCTTGTTGGGATACAAAAATTGGTCGCGGTCATTAAGCCATGTAGCTTTTATGCAATGACGAACCGCAAAATAAACAGAGGATGGGATAAGATTTTCATCTCGTAAAAAAGTGTAGTTATTATGCCTAGTCCCTTTAATGGTAGATATATTCAAAAACTTGTTGTTTTGAAAATCAGGAGTTGGATTTTCCATAAATCCAATTGTGTGATTTTCTTTATTATCAAATTCTTTTATCCATTTATTGATGCTTTGGGGCAAATTACCGTGGAAGGTTTTCGTACCTAATTTCGTTTTATTTGCTTCATACACATCACATTTGACTTTGGTAATTTTTTGTTTTTTATCCGTGTTCCAAATGGTGAAACCTATTGGAAAGGTGCCTTTGACATTATCAAAAGTATCGGCAGGTATGACAAAACCACCTAAAAACTTTGCCTTAAAAAACTCTCTGAACTTATCAAAGTTGGAACCCTGAATAAACTTTAATTTTGAAAACAACGCTAATGTACAACCAGAGATTTTTTCATATATCTGTGCCATGAACAAGGCAAATACTTCATTGGTTGCAGCACCGATTTTATCTTTGAATAAAGCACTTGCTTTATGGTCTTTGGCTACTCCTGCTTTGTTTTCTCCCGTACCTGCCACTGTTCTTGCTGTAGTAGCCTCCGCATACGGCGGATTGATATAAATGACTATTTTTTTGCGTTTTTTAAGGTCAGCAATGAGGGCGTACAAACTATCAGGTAATTTGCCCCCTTTGGATTTAGGAATAAAGTCATCATTCAAGAAATCAAACTGAAAAACATGTTCATGTAATAAATTTGCTCCGTTGTGTATGCGGTCATGCATGACTTCTATGTCTTGTTTATCCAAAGTAGAAGCATAGATGTTGTATTTGTTTGTTAGTCCTGCAAGCAAATTGCCCGTTCCTGCGGCACAATCCCATACGTAATACTCTTCTTGCCAGTTTTCTCCAAATACATCTGCAAGGTATTGTTGCGAAAGTTCTACACAAATTTGTGGGGTAAAAAAACTGCCTTTCCGTTCTCTGATGTCCTGCGGAACAAGTAAATCCCTGCGTTCTACAATATAATCCCAATACTCTTCTTTGGGAGGGCGCTCATATTTATTCCAAAACTGCGTATGGGCAACTTGCCTATCTTTGAATTGTATTTGTTTACTGCTGAATATTCCCGCTTCATCTATCTGACGGTCAAATACGTAATGGTCATGTTTGAGTAATACATACAGTTTTTCTTTGAGTGTGTAATTTTCCTGCGAGAGCAAATCCGCAAGGTAAAAATCTCCATCAATGATGCCGTGTTTTTTGGCAACGTCCCATTTTACAGCAATAGTTGGCTTTACAGTTTGTAGCCACTTGTTGTAAATAATCATGAAATTGTTTTTGTCGATGCGGGTTTTGGTTACGCCATATTTGCCAATAACAAAATTCTGCTTGATAAACCGCCTGAGTTCCGTGCTGTCTTTTTCATAAAAAAATAACAAAACTTTTTGCTCTATGATGGTTTTTACTTTGTCAAAAAGGAGTTTGAATTCTTTGGTATTGTGATTGGAAGGGGCAACGTTCCAATTAAAATCATTGAGGTAAAAAACTTCGTGAATTTCACTATACGGAACAAATGCCATTTTTTCGGCATCAAAAGCACCAAGAAAGGCAGGAGGTAAATACTTATCAAAAGTGCGGGCTTTGCCGATGGTTAAAATCAACTGAACAATAGCGGTATAAATATCCGTTGAACCTTTTTTGGCTTCTGCCCAAAGCAAAAAATCTTGTTCAAATAATTCTTTGTTGCTTTGATATAACGTTACACAAAAATCTACATTTCCTATAATTTGTGTGCAATCATATAACCAAAAATAATCTTGCGCAATTTTATTTTTGAGTTCTTCTTCACGTATGTTAGCGTATTTCATAGATGTTTTTGCAAAGTTAGTATTTTTTTAGTATTCGGCAGATTTGTATTGTGTGAGTACGTATAAGTACGTAATTTGCGTGAGGTGCTTGAAGCAAAGCCGTCAGGCTTGTGCAACGCACCGAAGCGATAGCGTAGTGCGGAAAGCACCGACCCCGAAGCGCAAGCGCAGGGGACACGCCCTTAAATAAGTGAAATATCGTCTACGAGGATAGATTTTTTGTAATCCAGAAATTGTTATAGCCTTCTCCTACAATAATTTCTATTTTTTGTTCTTGCACTAACTGTAAAATAGCCAAAAAAGTAAATAGCAAAAATAATCGGTGTGAGTTGATGCTGATAATTTGAATAAAAGAAAGTTTTTTTTGTTCTGCAAGTTGAGAGTCTACAAATTCTATCTGTGTATCAATGGTGTAAGGGTATTGTACTACGGTATGCGGCGTGATGTTTTTTTGCAAATGATGTTTTTCCAATAGTTTTTTATAGGTTTTAAGCAAAGTATAAAGATTAACGGGCAGGAGTTCTTCTTCGGGGGCAATACTGTTTTTTAAAAATTCCTGTTCTTTTTGTGTGAACCCCCTGTTAAACTGGTCTGAACGGATATTTTCCAGGAGTTGGAGTTCTGCTACGGCTACTTTATAGCGTTTGTATTCCAAAATTCTGTTTACGAGTTCTTCCCGAGGGTCTGTTTTTTCACCTTTTTCATTGACCGATAGACGCGGAATAAGCATTTTTGCTTTGATAGCCATCAGGGTAGCGGCTACAATCATAAATTCTGCACTGAGTTCTATATCTTTATGCTCCATTTCGTGGATATAAGCCAAAAAATCATTGGTAAGGGTATGAATAGGAATATCATAAATATCCAATTCATCTCTTTCAATGAAGAAAAGCAATAAATCAAAAGGCCCCTCAAAAATGGGTAAAGATATTTTGTAGTTCATATTTTATTCGCGAAAATACGGGATATTGACAGATTATAAAAACTAAAAAGACTGCTTTGCATTATTCATAAAATACAACCTTAAGCAGTCTATATCAACCTTGCTATGAAGCAGTTTATTTTTTAAGAACAGTAAATTCTACCCTACGGTTTTGCTGTCTACCTTCTTCGGTATCATTACCCGCTATGGGTTTGCTTTCTCCGTATCCTTTGGCAATAACCTGACTTTCTTTGATGCCGCGATCTAAAAGAAATTTTCTTACAGCATTTGCCCTTGCTTCGGAAAGTTTTTGATTGTAAGCGTTATCGCCTATGTTGTCTGTATGCCCTCCTATTTCAATTTGAACCGTAGGGTTATCTTTCAGGAATTTAATCACGCGGTTCAATTCTACAATAGATTCATCTTGACGGATATTATCCTTTCCAAAATCAAAGAATATGTTATTTAAACGAACAACCACGCCAACTTCAATTGGAGTAAGGTATAAATCTTTGATAATTTCTTTACCTTCACTTATGATACTTGCATCTATTTTATCTACAACAGGTACATACCCTTCTGTTGTACCTACAATAGAGTATCCTTTTGTATTATTGGCATTGTAAAGAATCTCTACGCTGTATGTACCGTTAGTAGAATCAGAACCGATAACGGCTACAGCGAAATTACTCATTTCGTCGCGTAGGGTTACATTAGCACGTAGGGGTGTTTTAGTTTTAGCATTATACACTACTCCTTTTATGATAAAATTAGCTTGTTTCTTGACCTGCATTTCTTTGGGAGTGAGGTATAAATCTCTGTGAATTTCAGTATATTCAGTGATATTGACAGCATCTACTTTTTCAGTAGTAGGATTAAAGTTTTCTTTTTCAGCACTGAAAGTATATTTTGTACCTGCGGGAAGCGCAATTTTATAGCTACCATCTACGGGATTAGAACGGGCTATACCCAATTCTTCTTTGGGATTATCGGCATCATAATACGTAATTTCTGCTTCTAAAGGGGTGTTATCTTTACTGTTGAGTACTTTTCCTTCTACCAGAATAACAGGTTTTGGACGCACAGACTTAGGTAATCCGATTTTGCAAATAACGCTTCCCCGTGTAATATATGCCCATTCGCCTGACGCAGGAACAGTGTAGTAGGCATCAAAATCGTCAGTATTAATCACACTGCCTAAATTTTCGGGTTTTGTCCATTTTGAATAGCCTTTACCTATTCTACGGGAAACAAAAATATCATAATTTCCATATCCCGGGTGTGAGGTAGAAGCAAAATATAATGTTCTACCGTCTGCCGCTAAAAATGGGGCGGATTCATCACCAAATCCATTGATGATTTTGCCCATATTTTCAGGTTCTGTCCATTTTTTACCTTTTCTTTTAAGGAAAGATACGTATAAATCTCTTTCTCCTTGTGTATCATCACGTTCTACTGCCATAATCATTACTTTACCGTCTGAGGACATACAATACTCACTGTATCTGTTTCTGTTGTAAAAATTTTTCATGTTTACCTTTTTGGGTTGTCCCCAGCCTTCGGCGGTTCTGTAACTGATGGAAAAACCTGATTTGGAATAACTGCTTCCTGATTCGTATTCTCCACGTAAAAATACCATGTTGTTGTCAGGAGTGATAGAAATAATTGAATTTGCACTCAAATTATTCAGCTCTTTAACAGGCTTTGCTTCAGACCACGCAGTATCTTGCCATTCAGACATATAAATATCTTGATTCTTACCTGTTATATCCCGTACAAAATAAAGATATTTACCGTCAGGACTAACTAAAGGTGCAAGTTGGTCTTGTGCCTTGGGGTCATTGATATTTTTACCTAATGGAACTACTACCAATGTGGTATCCAAGTCTTTTACCAAGTTAATTTCATTGTCTTGCATGACTGTAATTTTGTCTATTTCATACGTTCCTTTACCATTAAACATCAAAGTAAATGTTCCATTTTTCCAGTTAAGTATTTCTTTCTTAAACGAACCGCTGTAAA
>Ga0272446_1002045_pt1 | contig 28252 bp, 24 predicted proteins | sample YNPCB0061_FD_194587 | JGI IMG/M metagenome (GOLD analysis project Ga0272446, IMG submission 194587) | Hot spring microbial mat communities from Yellowstone National Park, WY, United States - YNP-CB-006-1 | ecosystem: Environmental > Aquatic > Thermal springs > Hot (42-90C) > Sediment | place...
GAAAGCGTCGCCAAAACCGTTTTGCTGCAGTTTTTGCATCTCCTGCCGCGCCAGCATCAGGTCCTGGTAAGCGCCAACTTGAACTCGGTAAAACAGGTCCCCCTCACGATTGAAAGGAAGGACCTGAATGGTTTTGAAACTACTCATCAGGTTTTGCTTCAGACGATAGGCATTGCTCGGTTCCTTGAAAGAGCCGACCTGGATGGCGAACATACCGTAGCGAAGCGATGGCATCGGCTGCACCCTCCAGAACGTGTCTTTGCCCATGCGCTCCTGGGTGGCCACGGCAACCGCTTCCACCCGCACGGGGGCGACTCCTCTTTGTTTCACTCCCAGCGCCTGCGAGGCCTTCGAGGAGAGGTCGATGATGCGCCCGGAGACAAACGGGCCGCGGTCGTTCACCCGGACGATGATGGATTGGCCGTTTTCCAGGTGAGTGACCTTGACATAGGTGCCGAGGGGCAGCGTCTTGTGGGCCGCCGTCATGGCTTCCATATCGTAGATTTCGCCGCAGGAGGTGGGCTTGCCGTGAAAGCCCGGGCCGTACCAGCTGGCAACGCCCTCTTCGACGTAGCCTTCAGCGGAGGGCAGGGGGTAGTACCAGATGCCGTTGATCTGGTAGGGGCGCTGCGTGCGCAAGATGGGCTTACCCGGCGGGGCGACCTTGGTCTCTACCTCCAGCGTCGGCGGAGGCGTCTTTTTGGCGCACGCTGACAGTGAGATCAGGAGCAACACCCCGATTCCCATGCATCGTTTGAAATTCACCTCGGCCGGCCTCTTTCAACGGTGGTTGTTCAAACCCTAGACGTCGCCGTTTTCTTCCATTTTAGCCAGGTCTTCAAAGCGTATGTCAATACCGAGAATTCCCACAATGTCTTCCAGTTCATCGCGGATCGGCGCCGAAACGGTGATGCACAGCGCGCCCGTGTAGCGCGAGGTGTAAAAGTCGGTCACGTGGACCTTGCCGTCCCGCATGGGCTCAGTGAACCAGGGGCGGTCCGACAAATCTTCGCCGATCCGGGCGCTTTCGTATTTGGCCTTATCCACAATGTGGGTGATGTTGCGCGTTATTTTGAGCCCCTGTTTGTCGGTCACATAAATGTACTGGATAAAGGGGTTCAAATCCAGCAAGGTCTGCAAAATGGATTCCTGCCTCGCCGGGTCCATGCTCTTGATGGCCTCGCTTTCCACCACTTCCTCGACCAGGTGAGCGGCCAGCGCGTGGGCCTTACGCTTGAGCAGGTCGAACTCGCTGACAAAATATTCGGGCAAATAGCGTCTGGCCCACTGCTCCAGTTCTTCGTTGGAGATGGAGGTGTTGCGGCCCTGCTCGTATTCGCGCATCACCCGTTTGTGCATCTTGACCACGCCGGGGTGGCGCTTGTCGAGCCGGGCGTCCCCTTCGAGACGCAGGCGGATGTTGACCCAATAAGCGATGCTGGAAACGCCGGACTTGTCGGTGATGATGATGCTGATGGGCCTTTTCAGCAGCTTGTTGGTGTCAAAGATGTTGTAAATTTCTTCGTCTTTCACCAGCCCGTCGGCATGGATGCCGGCCCGCGTGGCGTTGAACTCCTCGCCGGCGAAGGGATAGTTGGGCGGTATCCGAACGCCCAGTTCCCGCTGAAAATAGTCCGCGATGTCCGTGACGGCAGTGGTATCGATGCCGCTTTGACTGCCGCGCAGACCGATGTATTCAAAGATCAGTCCCTCGATGGGAGCGTTGCCGGTCCTCTCGCCAAACGACAGGAGCGTACCGTTGGCGCCGCTGCAGCCGTACAGCCAGGCGGTGGCGGCGTTGACCAACACCTTGTGAAAATCGTTGTGACCATGCCATTCGAGCAGGTGCCCGGGAACGCCGGCATCATCGATAAACGCCCTGACCAGTTTGGGCACGCTGCGCGGCAGGGCGGTGCCGGGATAGGTGACGCCGAAGCCCATGGTGTCGCACAGGCGGATCTTGATGTCGATGCCGCTCTCTTCCCGCAGTTTCATCAGCTCCATGGCAAAAGGAACGCAGAAGCCATAGATGTCGGCCCGGGTGATGTCCTCGAAATGACAGCGGGGAGCGATGCCCCGATCGAGTGCGGACCTGACGATATCCAGGTATTTCTTGAAGGCCCCGCGGCGGTCCAGCTTGAGCTTCAGAAAAACGTGGTAATCGGAAACGGAAGTCAAAATGCCCGTCTCCTTCAAGCCGAAGTCCGCGACCAATTGCAGGTCCTGCTCGACCGCTCGAATCCAGCCGGTGATTTCAGGGTAGCGGTAACCCTTGGAAAGGCAAGCATTCAGGGCCTGGCGGTCCTTTTCCGTATACAGAAAAAACTCCGACTGGCGAATCACGCCGTTTGGACCGGACAACCGGTGCAAAAAATCGAAGATGGTTTCGATCTGTTTGACCGTGTAGGGAGGTCGGGCCTGCTGGCCGTCGCGAAAGGTGGTGTCGGTGATGAACATGTCCTCCGCGGGGTCTATGGGCAAAAGCTTGTGGTCGAAGTCGATACGAGGGACCTCAACGTAGGGAAAGATCTCCCGCATCAGATTGGGTTCTTTCAAATCGACCAGATCGTGACGCCAATACTTGGAGTGCTCGTGATCCAGGACTCTTCGTTTTTGATTCCAGCGGGCCATATACTTCATTCCTCACGCTTGTTCGACTTTGATGCAAAGTTCCAGCAGCTGGCCGATTTCCGGCTCGGTGGGGGCGCCGCTCATGAGGCAGGTCGCTTTTTGCGTTTTCGGAAAAGCGATCACGTCGCGGATCGAGCTGCAGCCGCTGAGCAGCATGATCAGCCGGTCGAAGCCAAAGGCAATGCCGCCGTGCGGCGGCGCTCCGTATTGCAACGCCTCGAGTAGAAAACCAAACTTCTCCTGTGCTTCCGATGGGTTGATGCCGAGTACGCTGAAGACGCGCTCCTGAATATCTTGGCGATGGATGCGGATGCTCCCGCCGCCGATTTCAATGCCATTCAAAACTAGATCGTAAGCACGGCTGCGCATTTTTTCAGGACTCGTCTCGATCATCCCGAAGTCCTCCTCCAGCGGCGCGGTGAAAGGATGATGCACCGAAGTGTAGCGTTTCTCCTCATGGTCCCATTCGAACAGCGGAAAATGAGTCACCCAGACAAAGTTGAAAGAGTTTGGGGCGACCATATCCAGCTGCGTGGCCAGCCGGGTCCGCAGATTGGCCAGAGCGCTGTGCACAATTTTGCTTTGATCGGCCACAAAAAAGATAATATCGCCCGTTGTGATTTTCAGTTGCGCCGTTAGTTGCTCACGAATTCCCTCGGACAAAAACTTTGCTATGGGGGAATGCCAGCCATCGTCCTGAATTTTGATCCAGGCCATTCCCTGGGCCCCGAAAACTTTAACATATTCGATCAGATCGTCCAATTCCTTGCGAGACAGCGTGGCACCGCCCGGCAGGCGAATGGACTTGACGATGCCGCCGCGCTCGATGGCTTGCGTGAACACCCGCGCATCGCTTGCTCGCATGAGTTCAGTCACATCATTCAATTCCAGCCCGAAGCGAAGGTCCGGTCGATCGGTGCCAAATCTTTCCATGGCTTCGGCGTAGGTCATGCGCGCAAAGGGCAGCTGCAGGTCGAGCTGCAGCAGCTCGTGAAAGAGCAGTGCAAGCCAGCCTTCTATGAGCTCGAAGATGTCTTCTTCGCGAATGAAGGAGAGCTCCATGTCCACTTGGGTGAACTCCGGCTGGCGGTCGGCGCGCAGATCTTCGTCGCGAAAGCACTTGACTATTTGGAAATAGCGTTCAAACCCGGCGACCATCAGCAGTTGCTTAAAAATCTGCGGCGACTGCGGCAGCGCGTAAAACTTGCCGGGGTTCACGCGGCTCGGCACCAGATAGTCACGGGCGCCTTCCGGCGTGCTCTTGGTCAGCACCGGCGTCTCGACTTCGATGAAATCCCGGGCGGAAAGGTAACTTCGGGTGAGCTGGGCGGCCCTGTGCCGCATCAGCAGATTGTTGAAAATCCTGCTCCGCCGCAAGTCGAGGTAGCGGTAGGTGAGGCGGATGTTTTCGCTCACCTCGATGTCGTCTTCGATGTGGAACGGAGGGGTCTTGGAGACGTTCAAAATCTTCAACTGATGGACAATGACCTCGATTTCCCCCGTTCGCAGCTTGGGATTGGCCATTCCCTCCGGCCGCAATCGCACTGTCCCCTGCACGGCTATGACGTACTCGCTGCGCAGCGCATGAGCACGGCGGTGGGAAGGCTCATCATGCTGCGGATCGAAAACGATCTGGGTTATCCCTTCCTTGTCGCGCAAGTCGATGAAGATCAGCCCGCCGTGATCGCGCCGTCGCTGCACCCAGCCCATGAGCGTCACGGTTTCGCCGAGCTGCTTTGCTCCCAGGCTATTGCAGTGATGCGTCTTCTGCCAGTTTTCCAAAGAATCCAGATCCACCCCACCCGCGATCTGGCTGTCTTGACTTTGCGCTGTTTCGTCCACTCGTACCTCCCTCGCAAGCAGCGATCTGCATCATCAACTTGCGGTACTGGATCCTTTGCACATTTCCTGTATCCACCGTGCCGCATTGTCGAGCGCTATGGCCGATTGCGATTTGTTCGACATATTTCGCACTTGGGCCGCTCCCTGGCGCATTTCATCATCGCCGATCAGCACCACGTATTCAACGCCCAGCTTGTCCGCGCGCCGCATCTGGCTTTTGAGGCTGCTGCGGGCGTATTCCAGCTCGGTCTCGAGCCCGCCGGCTCGAAGTTCCTGAGCGAGCAGGAACCCTTGCTGACGCGCGGCTTCGCCCAAGGTAGCTATAAAAATCTTCGGCGTTCGCTTCTCTTCCGCCCTTTGTTGCTGCAACAACAAGATCAATCTTTCCAGGCCGATGGCAAAACCAATGCCGGGCATGTCCGGTCCGCCCAGATCTTTCATCAGCCCATCGTAGCGACCGCCGCCGCCGACGGCGTTCTGCGCCCCCAGGCGGTCGGTGACGATTTCAAAGGTGGTCCGCATGTAATAATCAAGGCCGCGCACCATGCGGGGATTGATCACGAAGGGGGTGTGCAGCCGGGTGAGACAATCCTGCACCTGTTCAAAATGGCTGCGGCAGTCGCTGCAAATGGAAGTGAGCAGCATCGGTGCATCCTCGATGATCTTCTGGCAGCGCTCCACTTTGCAATCGAACACTCGCAGCGGGTTGGCATGCGCACGGCGCTCGCAGTCCGGGCAAAAATCACCGCCGTTGGTCAGCAGGAACTGCTGCAGGACCGAGCGGTAAGGCTTGCGACACTGAGCGCAGCCGAGCGAATTGATGTTCAATGACACCCCGGGAAGCCCCAGACGTTCAAGAAAGACCCGCAGCATGTACATGATTTCGGCGTCGAGCAGCGGGTCATCAACCCCGAAGACTTCCGCGTCCAGCTGATAAAACTGGCGATAACGGCCTTTTTGGGGGCGCTCGTAGCGAAACATCGGGCCCATTGCATAAAACTTGCGCGCTACAGGGTCCGCCTGCAGGTTGTGCTGGATGAAACAGCGCACGATGGATGCCGTGGCTTCGGGGCGCAGAGTCAGCCACTCCCCCTTGCGGTCGGCAAAGGTGTACATCTCTTTTTCAACGATGTCGGTGTTTTCGCCGATACTTCTGGAAAAGAGCTCCGTTTTCTCCACAATAGGCGTGCGGATCTCACGGTAGCCAAAGTTCTCCAGGATCTCCCGGGCGGTCCCCTCCACCAGATGCCACCAGCCGATCTGGTCGGGCAAGATGTCATTCATGCCTTTGATGGCCTGAATACTTTCCATGGAATCCTCGTTCAGCAATGCGAGAGTGAAAATGATAAACGCAGACTTCTAAAAAACAGCCCTGTAAAAGTCAAGTGAAAGATCGCGCGCGTCAACCGCGGATGCTGTTCAGAAGCCTTTGGCCGAGACGGCCCTGCGCGGCTCGGAGTGGGGGGAGGAAAAATCGGGATGGTCTCAATGGGAATTCTCGATAAACGATGAAAAAGGGGGAAAACCAGCGGCAAGCAGACGATGCGGTATTCACCTGGCGACTTGGCTCGGCACCCGCTGGTCTTAACGCTGCGCGCAATCACCGCCGGCTGGGCTCTCCGCGCCGGCCGGCCGAGCAGGCTTGCGCGCAACCGTACCGATGGCGAGGCAGCACCCGCTTGGCGGTTAGATCTTCTTCGCCGCCACCAGCCTCGCAAAATGCTCGAAGGACCGGTCGTAGGTCCTTTCCGCATCCGCTGGAAAACAGCATGCGGGGAGTTGCCGACTGCGCAGGTGATACTTCAGACACTCGCAGCACATACCCTTTTTGGCGCAGGGCTCGTAGCTGCAGTTGCAGTGCTTCAGATGCTCTTCTTTTTTGCATTCCATTCAGGCAGCTCCCTGATCGCGATTGGTGGGGCTCGGCTGTCGCCCTCGGTTTGCTTAGTGATGGCTGAGCTGGCCCTTGTCGCCCTTGGAGATGACCAGGCTTAAAAGGAATAAGAGCACAATTTGCCAGATAATCACCGCCGTCCACTTTTCAAAAATTGCCCAAACCAGTCCTCCGCCAACGATTGCGGGGACGCCGGCCAAAATCAACATGCCAAAACGCCATGCCCATTTCATGATCTTCCTCCCGAGTGTAATGGTTCAGGCCTTTACTAGCACAGGGTGGAGTGAGTTTCAACCATTATGCGCCAGTGCGCACGGTCGTGCTTGCCGGCACAAATCTGCGCCGCATGTGCCATCACCTGTGAACACAGCCCTTTCAAACCGCCTTGAAATAACCTATGATGCTGTTGACCGGTGTTGCAACCCTCTGAGCAGCGCAGATTTTCCGTAGTGTTGGCAGGCTGACCGGAGAAGTGGTTATTAACATTCACTCGAACTCGCAAATGATACAGAGGTGAACGACATGAACTTTTATGCGGAGTTTTTGCAAAGAGACCAGTGCGTGCTGCTATTGGTGGACATTCAGTCCGTCATGCTGGACCCTTGCGTCGACGCGGAGCTGGTGAGGAAACATGCCGGCGCGCTCATCGACATAGCGAAGTTGTTCGACATCCCCATATTCCTTTCCGAGCACAATGCGGAGAAGCTCGGAGGGTTCCTTCCCGAGTTGGTCAAAAAAGCGCCGCAGGCAAAGGTCATGGGTAAGCTGGAATTCAGCTGTCTGGAAAATGAAAAAATCCTGCGGGCGCTGCAGGCAACCGGCAGAAAGACCCTGCTGTTGGCGGGATTGGAAGCGCATGTCTGTGTTTTTCACAGCGGCGCCCATGCGCTGCGGCTGGGGTTCCGCGTCCATGTGGCCGCCGACGCGGTCAGCTCCCGCAGCAGCTGCAACCGAGAAATTGGTCTTCGCCGCCTGGAGAAAGCGGGGGCGGTCATCAGTTCCACCGAGATGATCATTTATGAATTGCTCAACCGCGCAGGGACCACGGAATTTCGAGCGGCGTTGCCATTGCTCAAAACGCTTTCGTAGCAGCAACGGAGGGGAAGTCCAGCCAGCCTTTGTGAATATGACTGTTGCCTGCCCCGAACAGCCTGTACGCAGGGAGTGATGCCGTCCCGGCCCACGGGTCCAATCCGCTAGACCGCTGGTGAACTGGTCATCTTGTCATGACCCTGAAGGAGGGCAAAAGGCTTGTTGAGTGTTTTCTGAGGGGGCTGGATTGTGAGGGGCTGCGCAGGGAAATCAGGTCGATTTCCCTGCGCCTATTGTTCAACCATCAAGCGTACAGGCCCTTGATGTGTTGATGTAGTTCTCGAGTTTTCTCCAGTCGAACGCGATCCCGATCGCTGGCGATCTGATCGAGCTCCCGCTGGAGCCCCAACAGCTCTGGGTCCTCATGCGATTTGCCGTCGCGATGCGCGTCAATGAACGTGCGGTAGATGAAAATCATCCGTCCGATGAGATCAACCGGGTATTCTCTTCCCTGGACCTTGAGAGTGTGCAAGCCCAAGTCCATGTAGTCCCATAATTCTTTGCCGTTGACGGCAAAGGCCACGTTGGGATGAAGCCGGATGCGCCGGTTGACCGCTTCGATTTCTTGATTGGCCCGGCCGCGCTGCCGGAGCACCTTGCGGCGTTGTTCATCGGTCAGAAGGCAGAGGCGGAAGCAACTGCCGCTGCGGTCCGGCCAGCCTTCGTACTCGACGATTTCGTTGCCGTCTTCGTCCCGATAAACCCGCTTGATATAACAGTCGCTGATCAGCTCGTGAAAGACGCAGTTGCCCACGCCGCCGACGCAGCGATTGCCGTGGATGAGGACTTCAGTAGCGACCCCGGCCTGGTCTGCGAGGCTTTTGAATTTACTCAGCTTGTCGACGGTGTCGATCTCTGTGCTCGCCACCACTTGAGTAGCGCCGTAGTTCTTATACTCAGAGATCTGCTGCAGGGTTTGGATATTGCATCCGACGCTGGCGTGGATCACCAACCCGGGGAAGTTCTTTTGGACCAGCAGCATGGCCGCCGGGGTTTTGACAATCACGCCTTCCGCTCCCCAGGCAGCGTATTTTGCGATCTTACTCATCAATACCATAAACTTTTCTTCAGGGATTTCCGCGTTTATGGCGACTCGCACTTTCCCACCGTAGGGCCTGGCAACTTCAATGGCCTCTCGAATCTGCGAGTCCTCGAGCTCCCACGCGCACTTGCGACGACTGAATCCTTTCGAGCCAACATAGACAGCGTTGGCACCTTGGGCAAAGACCGCTTCGACCATGGGGATGCTCCCACCCGGTGCCAAAAGTTCATTCATGTGACCCTCCTCATCGATACCCACGCTTATTGGTAATAATGCCTTCCGAAGGCGCAACATATAATATTTATATAAAAAATCAAGGGAAACGGCAATAACAATATGGCAGCAAGATGACATTCAGCTAAGGCTTAAAAGTCATGTGTACCTTCTGTGCAACAATTGCCGCCCAATCAGGGCTTGGCCAGGCATTGACGCAGATTGGACCAGGGAAATCGTTTGCCGGGGCACTCCGTAGCCGCGCCATCCACGTCCTGGTGACCAACGATGTTGCTGGTGGGAATCCGATAATACTGGCAAAGCAGTTTCAGCAGATATTCCAAGGACTGCATCTGTTGGCGGGTGGGTGTATCCTGATTGAAATTGCCTACCAGGGCGATGCCGATGGCTCGTGAGTTCATTCCCCCGGCTTTGCAGTGGGCGCCATCCATCTGCTTGATCCAGCGCGGCGACTGCTCGATCTGTCCGTCGCCTTTGCCGAGCGTGCCGTTATCAATCAAAAAATGATAACCCAGTCCGTACCAAAACCCTCGGTCGTGATGCGTCTTGTGAATGAGGATGGCGTTGCCCACGTCCGTCGCCGTGTGGTGGATGATGATGTATTTCCATTGCTTGTTCGGATAAAGTCCGACCACGTTGCGCAGGTCTTTGGCGTTGGGGATGACCAGTTTCTGCCCCACCTGGATGCAGGTGCCCGGTTGCAGACCGTTGGCCCGATAGATGTCGTCGATCGGCACGTCGTACATCTTGGAGAGCCGCCACACCGTCTCGAGTGGTCCGACTTCATGGACGACCGTCCTGGGGCCGAGCATGCGATTGAGTCCCTGTTCGGAGACCTTCGCTCCGGGTTTTAAGGCTGGGGCGGTTGACACAGGCGGCGGTGAGTAGAGCGGAGCGGGGCGGCTGCTGCAGCCGCTCAGCAACTGAACTGCGGTAGCAGCCAAAAACAGCGCCAGAAAATAGGCCTCAACTTCGCCGTTCAACTTTCTCATTGTAAGACTCAAAATTTATAATAAAAATCAAGCGATAGGTTCATCATCAAAGAGCTTGATCCGCTTGCAAGCCTGAAATGCGCTCTTTACCACTGCCGATTTTAACTAGTTGAGGATTCGGCGGAAAACTTGAAGAGCGTAAGCGATATCCTCCGCGGAGATGTGATAATGAGTGACGGCCCTCAATCGTTTGGGTCCGCTGGCAAGGACTTTAACCCCCAACGGCGAGAGTTTTTCAACCAATTGCGCGGCGGACAGGTCTTCTTTTTTGATCTGGAAAAAAACCATATTGCTTTGCACGCGATCGAGATCGACCGCAACATCGTTGAGCGCGGCAAGACCCTCGGCAAGCTTGCGGGCATTGGCATGATCGTCCACCAGCCGATCGACCATCTGTCGCAAAGCCACAATGCCGGCAGCCGCCAGCACCCCAGCCTGCCTCATGCCGCCCCCGAGGAGCTTACGATTTCTCCTGGCCTGACGGATGAAGTCGTTGGAGCCGCAAACGATGGATCCAACCGGGGCCGCCAGCCCTTTGCTGAGGCAAAAAGTGATGGAGTCGGCCATGGCAGCCAACCGGTGCACGGGTGTCCGGAGGGCGACGGCGGCATTGAAAATGCGGGCGCCGTCAATGTGCAGCTTGACTTGATGTTGGACCGCTATCTTGGCGATTTGTTGCAGATAATCGAGACGGAGCGGGCTGCCGCCGCATCGGTTGTGAGTGTTTTCCAGGGCGATCAGCCGGGTGTGCGGAAAATGCACGTTTTCCGGACGAATGGCGGCTTCGATTTCGGCCGTATCGATCGTCCCGTCCGGCTTGTTCGGCAGTGTGCGCGGATGAATCCCACCCACTGCCGACATGCCGCCCTGTTCATAGAAAAACATGTGCGACTGGTCGCCGAGAATGACCTCATCGCCGCGGCCGCAATGGCTCAAAACGCTAACCAGGTTGCCCATGGTGCCGCTGCTGACAAACAGCGCCGCCTCCTTGTGCAGCAGCTCGGCTGCCATTTCCTCCAAACGATTGATGGTCGGGTCCTCGCCAAAGACATCGTCGCCCACCTCCGCATCGGCCATGGCGCGGCGCATATCTTGAGTGGGGCGGGTGATGGTGTCGGACCGCAGGTCAACCACTCTCATGCTGCTCCTTTTCCTTTCCTTCTCGTCCGTCAGCGCCACCTCCTGTCGATCTGGCGCCGGGACGATCTGCGGGAAGATTCTATTCCGCCAGCCGAAACTCGCGGCGTAATCTTTCAGACAGGGCCTTGACCATTTTGAACGCCTGTTCAACCGTGGCCTCGCCGTCGAGATTAACCAGGCAGCAGGTGGCCGGTGACAGCAAGCTCCGGGAGAGGAGAAATTCCCTGTCGATTCCCGCCTGCGCCAGGCTGTCCCACATGCTCTTGAGGCGCGTCTCGAGAGACGACAAGTGTTCGTTATGGAAAGGTTCAAAGTTGGTGGGGACTATTCCCCAGATGAGAATTCCGCCCCGGTCGAGAAATTTTCTGATGGAATGGGTATAGGAGGCAAAGACTTCGCCATTGGTGTAAACATCGAGGGAGAGGACGTCGATCTCCAGCGACAGCAAAAAGTCCCAGTCCGGATTGCCACAGAGATGGACCCCGCGTGGTCGGTCGATGAGGGAGAAAAAATTCTCCATGTCGCGCTTTGCCGCCACGTCGTTATACCCGGACATGGCGCTGAAGACGAACTGCAGGCCGGGCTCATCGACGAACATGAAGGCGTTTTGATTGAGCTTTTTGAGTCTGTCGAGCTGGACGTTCACGCGCTTGGCCATGAATTCCAGCATCAGCGGTCTCACCGTATCGTCGAATATAATCGGTCGGTTATCCTGATCAAGCACATTAAAGCCAAAACTGATGGGGCCTTCCAGTTGGCCGCGAATGGCCGCTCGGTCGGACAGATCGAACTGCAAGAACTGATGGTAGACGGCGGAATAGGTCTTGCTGATGTCAAAGTAGTCCGGATCTTCGAAATGGGAAAAGAGGGTTTCCAGTTCGTTGCTGAATTTTTCCGAGGAGAACCGCAGCGTCCGGTTTTCGAGGTCGACGATGATCCCTGGGAAGTGCTCCGAGGCCTGGACGTACATGTCCTCGTGATAATTCAAGTGAGGCAACTGCGGCCAAAAGGGGATGTCCAGGGAAAGGGCCGTGTGCAGCGCTCGATCCACATCCCGGTGGGGCATGACGGCCATCGCCGTTGTCAACAAGTTTCCGGGTATTGGCATCTAATCACCCTATCTTTAAATGAAAGTGAATCGTGAATGGTGAATAGTGAATAGTAAATAGTAAAAACCCACTTTCATGTTTCGTTGTGCCCGCCAGAGCATGGGGGTTTGCTTGACTGGCTGGCCTTTCTGTTTGTTTTAGCCAGTGTGGTGTGTCTAACACCTGGTGCTGGGCCAGGTCAGCAGTTGTCACAATAAACCCTTTCACAAAAGTCGAGTCAGAGGTTCGGAAGAATATTGATATCCGTTGAATGGACCATGCGCTCATCCGCCGTGACCAGGATGAGATCATAAACGCAGGCGGTCGCCGCCAAAAAACGATCCGCAGGGTCATTGTGCGAAAGATCTAAAGCGCGACTCTTGATAGCAACTTCATGGTTCAACGGAGCTTCTTTGAAGGGCACTTTTCGGAAAACATTCCGAACCCATTCTTCGGGATGGCGATCAAGAAGGATTCGCCCTTTTTCCACAAGAATCAACATTTCCCAAATGCTGATGGGGGAGAGCCAAAGTTCGTTGGATGGTTTCTCCAATTCGATGGCAACCCGCTTTTTCAGGCGATTAGGCTCAAGTAGACTCCACAGCCATATATGCGTATCCAGCAGGAGCCTCACTGTCTCAATGCCTCCCATTCGCTTGCATCCTCAACTGGAGAGACGATATCTCCGACAATTGTTCCCGTGGCGCTGAAACAACCGAGCCAGGATTGAGGTCGGTTAGGAGACGATAAGGGCGCTATTTGAGCAATCGGTTCACCTTTTCTAGTCACAATGATCGTCTCTCCGGAACGCTTGACTTTATCAAGGATCGCCAGACACGTGGCCTTGAATTTTGAAATGGGAATTGTTTCCATCAGGCATAACCTCATGCATTGTGATGTCTGATGTTTGTAGCACCGTCCACAAATTTGGTCAATTCAGCAACATCGATTCATCGACAGCAGATTCAGGTGCTACTAGCATCCAACTCCGCTTGATCGCTTTCTTCCTTGATGCCCAACAGTTTCATCTTTCGGTGCAGGTGGCTCCTCTCGATTCCGACTTCCGCAGCAGTCAGGGAAATATTCCAAGCGTTTTGTTGAAGCTTTTTCAGCAGGTATTTCCGCTCGAAATGGGCGCGTGCCTCTCTGAGAGTCGCAATTGTGTAAGGGTCGGCATCGGGCGGGTGCAGCGGCAACTGCTGGCGGAAATCATCGGGAATGTCCTGCAGGCCGATGGTTTCGGAAGGGGTCATGATGATGAGGCGCTCAACGAAGTTTCTAAGTTCTCTGACATTTCCCGGCCAGGAATACTGTTGCAAGGCGGCGATCACCCGTGGGTCGATGTTTTTTTGCCGGATGGTGCTCTCGTGAGCGTACTCGGTCAAGAAATCCTCCACCAGCAGTGGGATGTCCTCGGGCCTCTGGCGCAACGCCGGCACTTGCAAGGGGATCACATTGAGGCGATAGAAGAGGTCCTGCCTAAACCTGCCGGCATCGATTTCTTTCTGCAAAGTTTTATTGGTGGCGGCGATGATTCGCACATCGACGCGAATGGGGGTGGCGCCGCCAACTCTTTCAAACACCTGCTCCTGAATGATCCGCAAGATTTTTGCCTGAGTCTTCAGGCTCATGTCGCCGATTTCATCCAAAAACAGGGTGCCGCCGTTGGCCTGATCGAATTTACCCTTGCGCCGCTCGGTGGCCCCAGTGAAAGCCCCTTTTTCATGACCGAACAGTTCGCTTTCGATGAGTTCCTCAGGGATTGCGGCGCAATTCACTTCGACCATGGGCCGATGGCTCCGTCGGCTTTCGTTGTGCAGCATTCTGGCAACCAGTTCCTTGCCGGTGCCGTTTTCTCCGGTGATCAGGACGGTGGCGTTGGTGGGCGCGGCCCTCTTGATTTGGTCGCGCAGCGATTCAATGACAGCGCTCTTGCCGGTTATCTGCCAGCGACGGATGGCCTTCTGCCGCCACAGCAGGTTTTCTTCTCCGAGCCGATACAGCTCCAGCGCGTTTTGGATGCAGAGCAGGGTGCGCTCCAATGACAGGGGTTTTTCGACAAAATCGAAAGCGCCCAGCTTGGTGGCTTTGACAGCGGTTTCAATGTTGCCATGGCCGGAAATGATAACGACCGGCAGCTGCGGCATGATCTGCTTGATCTCCTTGAGAACGGCGAGGCCGTCCATGCCGGGCATCCAAATGTCGAGCAGCACCAGGTCCGGCGGGTCTTTTTGTATCTGCTCGAGAGCTTCTTTACCCGAAGATGCCAGCATGACCCCGTAACCCTCGTCCTGCAGCGCTCCGCTGAGCGACTTGAGAATGCTGACTTCATCATCGACCACCAGTATTCGGGATGACACGGACTAGCCTTTCCAGCTTGGCCATGCCAGCAAACACTCCGCGGCGGGCCTCGCTGTGCAAAATTATGCCATTAGTTATCCAGGCAATTCTATGCTGATGATGGTCCCCTGCGGGACGTTGTCCCGAACTCTTATGAAACCGCTGTGATCGGCCACGATGCTTGCCACAATGGTGAGTCCCAGGCCGGCGCCGTGCTCTTTGGTGGAGTAATGCGGATCAAACATCCGCAGTTTGTCCTGTGGGGAGATTCCGTGGCCGTTGTCGAGGCACTCCAGGCGCGCGATCTTGAAAACCGGATCATAAAACAGGCGGATTTGGATCTCGCCGGCCCTGCCCTGAACAGCGTGAATGGCATTGTCCAAAAGGTTGATCATGACCTGTTTGAATTGCCCCGGATCGAGCAAGAGCGTGGGAATTTCGCCCTGGATGTCGACCCTGAAGGAAATTTCCGGATAGGTATGGCGATAGATGGCAATGCTTTCCTCAACAAGGGTGGCAAGGTTTGATGGCTTGAGCTGCACCTGCGGAAGCCGGGCAAACTTGGAAAACTCGTTCACCAGGTGCTTCATATGCTCCACCTGCTGCACAATGGTGCGGGTGCACTCGTCAAATATGGATTCGTTGTCGTCGATCAACTGCACATACTTGCGCCGCAATCGCTGAGCCGATAACTGAATGGGGGTGAGGGGGTTTTTGATTTCGTGGGCGATGCGTCTTGCCACCTCACGCCAGGCCGCCATGCGCTGCGCCTTCTCCAGGTCGGTCAGGTCGTCCACCACCACCACCAGGCCAATGTCGCAGCCCTCCTCGTCCCGCAACACGCTCGCTTTGATCAGCAAGGTCCTGGGTCCATCGTTCATAGTCACTGTCACCTGCCGTTCCAGGTAGCTTTGCTGATTTTGCCGGTAAGCGTTTCTGAAAGCATCGACGATGCCCAGGTGCTCAGGTTGCAGATAGCCTGCGTAGGGCTGTCCTCTGACCTGGTCGGCAGACACCCCGAATATGGATTCAGCCGAGTGATTGATGGTGACAATGGCACCGTCGACATCGAGGCTCACCACCCCCGCCGCGATGTTTTTCAGGACGGTCTCCATGTAGAGTTTTTGCTCAGCCAATTCCGCATGGTTCTTCTGCAATGCCAGGTAAGCGCTGGCCAGCTGCTCACGGCTCTCACGCAGATCATCCACCATCTTGTTGAAAGAGTTGATCAACATGCCGAGTTCATCCTGCCGCTCGGAAGTGAGGTGCACATTGAGGTTTCCCTCGGCGACCTGCTGAGTTGCGGAGACCAGCGATTGAATGGGCACCGTCATATTCTTGGCAAGGAAGAAGCCGAACCAGATGGCGGCAAACATGACCAGCAGGGTCACGATGGAAAAGGTAATGAAGTTGCTGGTCTTGAGGGGGGACTGCAGCAGTTTGAGCTGCAGGTAATCCTCATAACCGTTGGCAATGGCGCTGAGCCTCTCGGTGATGACCATGGGCAGCAGCCGGACGGTGACCAATTTGGCGGTGATCGTTGGCGCCGAATCGCCGGACGTGTGAAGAGGAATAACCGCCGCAAGCGCTTCCTGACGGTCGTCGAAGTTCAGGTTTTGGACAATCAGCGTGTCTTTGCCGGTCTTGGTGATGGCCTCGCGCAGCGTTTCGATGTCAAACGGCGGAAGTTGCTTTCTGTCGACCTTCCAGAGTAACCTTCCATCGGGTTCAGTGACAAAAATGCCGTCAAGATGGTACTGGGCCAGCAAGGAAGCATAAAACTCCTCCGCCCCTTGCTTGTCCGCGCCTTTAACCGCCATGAACTGCAGCAGTTCTCGCCTGACCAGCTTGGCGTCGAAGGCGAGGTCATGCTTTTCCTCGCGCAGATAGAACTTGCCAAGCTCCACCGACTGTTCGAGCGATTTCTCCACCTGGTGGCTGAACCAATAATCGAGATTAAAAGCAATGAACTGGGTGGCGATCCAAAAAAGAGGCAGTGTTGGGATCAGGCACAGACCGATGAAGGCAATGACCAGGCGGGTGCGCAGTTTGTGCCCGAGAATGTTGCGTTTGCGCTCAAAAACCAGCTTGACGATGTTGCGCAGCACCAGATAGGCGAGCAACAGCAGGAGGATGACATTGATGTTGATGAGGGCGAACAGCAGAATGTTGTTCAGGAGAGACAAATCGGACTGAAATTCAAAGAACCAGCCCCCGATCGAGCCGAAAACGATAACCAGCAGTAAAACCGTTATTAACCAGAAGCGCTCCTTGCGGCGATACGGGTTTACGGCAGGAGGTCCAGATGGGTTCATGCAAGCCTACTTCACCGTGAGGGTTTGCTCATGCCAGGCGGTTTCGAAGTCCCAGAGGGAAACGAAATAAAAAATATAACGGAAAAACAAGGGCAGGTGAACTTTCGAAAGCTCCGCCTTCACTCTCAGCCGGTATTCACTATCTTTGTCCAGGCGCCACATGGGAATGAGTGGGAGATCATTCACTTCGCTCATCCATTTTTTTGCCTCTTCAAAATCAGTTGTGGTGAGCACCTCCTGATTCTGCGAGCGGGTGACCTGAAACTCATTGTTGATGCGGTCATATTTGATGGTGTGGTCCAGCACCACATCCACCAGTTTTTGCTGAAATAGGGGGAACCCCGGTTTTTCAAGCACCAGAAGAATTTTGAAAGTGGTCTCCACGCCGCTCAGCACAGCTTCTTCCATATCTGCGGTGAAGCAGTTGGAAATGCGAAAACTCACCTCGAGGTTTTGCCTGTCCTGATCGATATGGATTTCGCCGACTTCGGCATGATTTCTAGCCGCCGCGCAAGGAGAGGGAGCACTGGGCAGCGCAGCGCAGACGACACCGAGCAACAGGAATAAGAACGAAATCTTCATAGCCTCGAGCCATGGTGAATTTATAGCATTGAGGCATTCTACAGAATGGCTAGGGGGAACTCAAGCGGTTTGGGTGCAAGGCCGGCTAGAGGGGTTTGGCGGCCGGCGAGAAGCGTTCGGGAAAAATCGGAAAGGACGCTGCTCTGAAAAACGGAGGGATGGGGGCCGCCGCGCTCATGATGGCATAAGCACGGGGGGTGCTCATCAATTCACGAAGGAAACGATTGTGCAAAGAGTGCCCGGCCTTATAGGCCTGGAAGTGACCCAAAACCGGCATTCCGGCGAGGGTGAGATCGCCCAAAAAGTCCAAGATCTTGTGCCGGACGCACTCGTTTTTATACCTGAAGCCGCCGCCATTGAGGATTCCGCAATCGTCAAACACGATGGCGTTTTCCAGGGAGCCACCTCGAGCCAATCCCATTCGCTGCAGGTTCTGAACATCTTTGAAAAAGCCGAAAGTCCTGGCTTCGGCAATTTCCTGAGCAAAGCTGGTCTCATCGAGACGCCACGAATATTCCTGTTTGCCGACCAGGGGATGGGAGAAATCGATTAGGTAATGTACGCGGAAACATTCGGCGGGAGTTGCCTTGATGAAAGCCTCCCCTTCTCTCACCAGCAGGGGCCTCTCAAGCTTGAGGTAACGGCGCGGCGCCGTTTGTTCGGCAAGCCCCGCTCGGGTCAAAAGGTTCAAATAAGCGGCAGCGCTGCCGTCAAATATGGGGACCTCGGAGCCGTTCAGTTCGACCATCACATTGTCCACTCCGAAGCCCGCCAGGGCCGCCAGGAGATGCTCGATGGTGGATATCACCACGCCATCGAAACCAATGCTGGTAGCAAACGCCGTGTCCGTGACCCGGTTGTAATGTGCGCAGATGATCGGCCGTTCCGCTACGTCGGTGCGGCGAAAGCGAACCCCGGTATCAACTGCCGCCGGCTTCAACGTCATCGAAACCCTGGCGCCCGAATGTAACCCGATCCCCGAGCAACACACCTCACGTGCGACAGTGTGTTGCCTCAACAAGAACTCACTCAACCTCTTATCCTCCTCAGCAACCGGTTGAGGCACAAATTGTGCCACCGGCATTGTCCCTGTCCGCTTCCCTCATTTTGGCGGGAAACTCAGCAAGCCGGGAGTCCTTTTACATGCATTTGGGCTAAAGGTCAAGTACTGGATTTTTATTAAAAAGAGGCCGTCTTGGCGTGGCATAAAAAACACAATCGGGGGGCCGACTGTGTCTTTTATGCAACAACTGTTTTGCGGGTTGGCTGTGCGGCGGCGGTCGCTCGTGGTTGAGCTTTCAACCCTTGACCGCTTCCACCAGACTGTCCATGCCCTGCCCCTCGCGCGCCAGTCGCACCCCGCCAAATCCAGCCTGCTCGAGCGCCGCGCGGGTTTCGGCAAAAGTGTAGGTACCGCCGCCTTTGGTGGCAACCAGCATGTTGATGGCGAAAAGCGCGCCGGGCGCTGGCGCTGTGCGGCTTTCATCCATGATGTAATCGCGGATCAAAACGACCCCGCCGGGCTCCAGGGCCTGCCAGATTTTTCGATACAGGGCGACATTTTCGTCTGGGCTGTTCTGATGGATGATCGCTGACAGCAGGGCCAAATCACACCCAGCAGGCAACGGATCGGTGTAAAAGTCGCCGGCCATCAACTCCACGTGCTCCGCCAAACCCGCTGCGCCGATTCTCGCTTGAGCCAGCGGCAGCACTTTGGCAAAATCAAACAGCACGGCGCTCATCCCGGGGTTTTTGTTGAGAAATGCGATGGTGTAGGTGCCCGAACCGCCGCCGATGTCGAGCAGACGGCGAAAGCGGCCGGCATCATAGGCATCGGCGATCTGTTGGGAAAGGTGACGCCCCACCACGTGCATGGCATCGATAAAGGAATTCCAGTCATCGTCATCCTCGACCTGGATCCCGGAGTCTCGGTCGGCGCCGACGCCATCCCGTACAATGTTAGTGAGTTGCCCCCATTTGTCCCAGAGATGATTCATGTGTCGAATCATGGGCAAAACCGTTTCAGGGTGGTGGGAAGAGTAAAACTTGCCCTGCTCGGCGAGGTTGTAAAGGCCACCCTGCTTGTTCAATAATTGGAATGCTGCCAGCGCGTCGAGAATTCTGGTCAGTGCCCGCTCGTTCAACCCCGTTTCGGCGGCGAGCTTTGGCGCGGTGCCCGGCTTTTCATCCAGCCGGGTGAACAAGTCCAGTTCCGCAGCCGTCAGGAGCACCCGGCTTTTCATAAAAGCCCTGGCATCAGCCATGATCGCTTCCTGCTTACCCAACATGCCTGTCCTCAGCGTAAAAGGTTATCTCCTTCGGCAAGGCCGGGTGTGTGCCGACCCTGCCGCAACGATCAACTTTGTGCAAGCCCGCTAGCCGCATCTGCGGGTTGTGGGCGGTTATCCGGCCTCGAGCTGCAGACCCGCGGTCGTCACATAGACAATTTCCGAGGGAAGGTCGCGCAGGTGTTCGGCCAGTGTGAATTTTCCCAGCCTGGTCGGGATTTGAGCTGTTTCGCAACCCTCCAGAAATTCTTCGGAAATCACCGCCTGCAAAATCGACCCCTCCAGTTTCACGGCAAAGTAGTGTCCATTTCCACTACAGTCAGGGCGATGTTCAAGGGTCGCCCGCGGAAAACTACCGCGCAAATATTCAAGGACTGCTCCGACCTTTTGCTCATCAATCATGGGTGCTCCTTCGATAATTCTCGGTTGTGAGTAGAACTGAGCATGATGATTTTGCGCAGGACCTGATTGGCGTATTCATGGGCCTCCTTTTCCACCTGCCGGTGGTTGTCGATATAAAAACGGGCGAAAGTCTCAACCCCCCACCGCGCATATTGCTGTACATGCGTCAGTTCATGGGCCCACAGCCAGAGATTGTCGACACTACCCTCATCGGCAAAGACGATCACATAATCCAGCGTGAGCGCAAGCGAATAGCGATCGGTTTCGATCAATTCCCGCAGGGCGGAGCGCACCAGGGGGTTCCAGGCAATGGAATATTTTACTTTTTCAAGAATGTTAACGGGGAAAAAAGGTGCAAGTTTGACCTGGACCTCGAGTGGAATGGGCTTGGCGTCCTGCAGGACCAGATCGCGAAGATAAACAATGGCCCTGGCAAGCACCTGGCTGCCCGATTCCTTCACCAGTTCTGTCAGGTCCTGCGGCGGTCCTTCCTGGTGCGTCAACTTGCCGGAAACTTCCGCCGCCGACCAGGCGCTAGGCGCCTCGGTTTCCACCAGAGTCGAGCGCGCTGCAGTGGCAGAGCAATCATTTGCAGACGGCAAAAGACAAAAAAATACGGCCAGAGCTCCGCAACTGGCCAACAATCTCATTGATTTCAGGGCAGTCTCCATGGTGTCATCCTGGCTGCAGGCTGCACTCCGCTGTTGATCCGGTTTCTCGAAGAAAATAACCGAGTTTCCCGGTTTCGTCATGCAAAATAGCAGCTGAACCGGAGGGCGGCCCGCGCAAAAAGAAACGCCCGCTGGCGGCAAGCAGATGCTCGCTGCGGCGGGCGTTGAGGTGTGGTGGGCAGGGCGAGGATCAGTCCCGCCGATCTTTTTGCGATGAAGGGAGCGGTTTCAAACGCTGAGTTCGCCACGATATGCTGTCGCAGACTTCGCATCGCGGCAGACGCTCGCCTTCCTGTTCGCACTCGAACTGGTTGGCGCAAGCATTGCACCGATAGACGCCGGGCCGCACCGGGGCCCCTGTCTCAAGGTGTTCTTTCTTCATAAGGGGCGCCGCACTTTCTTCTCATCACTTGTCGTCGGCTGTGGACCCCGGACCTTTCAGCGGTCTAAACATTTTCTTGCTGGCGCCGCAAACCGGACATTTCCATTCCTCGGGCAACTCATCAAAATGAATGCCTTTAGGGACTTTTCCGCGTTTGTCGCCTCGGTCCGGATCGTAAAGGCAGCCGCAGCTGCTGGTCTGACACTGATAGACATCTTCCGGTTTAGCCATTGGTTTCCCCTTTCAAATGATTGCACGCATTTGTTGGCAATTGTCCTATCCAATGTCATGTTGGAAACAAGAAACATGCCATCGTCTGCCGCCCAGCCGAGGTCTTTACCGCGGGCGACGCGTTACAACGCTGGATGATTTCCCCGGGTGCATCCTGAGGCGGCGCTTTTGCATTAGCCCCATTCTGCACAACCAGCAGGGAAGGCGTTTTTTTCCTCGCCATCTTGAGACAACCGTCCTCAAAAACCGCCCGGCCACTCGGGTAGAACAAAAAATAAAAGGTGATTACAATAAGTTGGAAGACAACTCAAATTGTCTCGAATTATCCGCTGAGACAATAGTGTTGCTTGAGACAGGTCCCGGAAATACAATCCCTGTTATGGGCGAGAGTTTTTGCGGTGGCGTAGCGCGAGATTCACTCGCGGATTGCCGCCTGCCAGCGTGAGCAGCGCCATCCTTCAGGCAACAAAGGTGCGCCCGGGTATACTTCTCGCGCCGGTCCAGCGACCTCAGCGGCGTCTTTTCGCTGCCCCGCTTGTTTGGGGTTGGAATGGATATTCTCTAACGTTATTATTATGTTGAATCCTTGCTCAGATGGCAAAGACGGTCCCGCGCTCCTCGTCCTTTCGTTCTCGTGTGCAAGACTGAAACATTTTGGCCCTTGCGCAGCAACGCAGTTGGTCCTCGATCGATCTGATCCATTTCACTTCCCCGTTCTTCAATACGCTGGCAGGTCCGGGTGGATGGCTGGCAGGCGAACTCGGCAAAACCTCAACCCGTGGGGCTGGTTCCCATCATCCTTGAGATGTGCATGTGCCCAGATTGGGGGAACACAATGAAAAAATTTGAGACGAAAGGAGGCTATCATGACCAAGCTGTATGTCGTAAATGAGCACTTGGCGCACATCGGTAGTGTCGCCGACAAAATGATGAGCATGCTGGGAATAGCGAGGGACGCCTTTAACCGACATCGCAGGCAATGTCTGGTGGACCTGCAGGAGCAGGCGCGGAGAGTCACCGCCGACATCGAGGCCGCAAAAGGCAAACTGGAAAGTCTGCTCTCCAGACAAAGCAACGAAGATCGCGTCAACTTGCTGCGCTATCACAGCATACTCACCCATGAACAAATCATGGTGGAAAAAATAGCGGCGCTGGCGGGGCCTCTCGGTAAGAAAATCGGGAACAGCGTACTGTTTTCCAGCAAAGCCGTGACTGAAGCCAACTTTATTTTTGATCGGCAGATGGGAATCCTACGCTCTTTGCTCGATGTGGTGGAAACTGGCAATGATTCGCTGCAACAGCAGGTGCTGGAAGAAGGTGACAAACTGGCCAACGCGTGCCTAGAATTCGCCACCGAGCACGAACATCGCGTTATCGAAGGTCTATGCCTGCCGCAGGCGGCGCCAATTTTTCTCACCATGCTCGATCTGTTCCGCACCATGGCAAGACATGACCGCGAGATTGCCCAGTTGCTGAGCCGATGATCGTTGCCCGGTGATCCCGAGAAGATTTCCAAACGCTTGCGTTTTCCATCCAGTAGTTGTGCTGAGAGCGAACGGATTGGAAAGGGACGACGCGCCCAAGTTGCCGAAAAGAGGGGGTTCGAGCGCGGCTGCGCTGGACCCCCCTATGTGAATACCGGAACTGATCAGCTGGCACCAATCCAGACCGCCGGTTCAAGCCGACCGAGGCTTTCCCGAGGTCCTCCGCGGGCGCCCGCCCTTTCAGTCGAGGTCCACTGATGCAACGCTGTCGATGAGGCGGGTGCCATAAATTTTGCGCATTCTTTCCAGGGCGAATTCGTGAAACCGCGCATCGAAATCTGCCACTGCGTCCACGGGAACGACCGTGCGGTAGTCGTGATTGCGCAGGTCTCCAGCGGTGTCCATCACGCAAATGGAGGTGCACACACCAGTTAGCCAGACTTCCTCTGCGCGCACTTGCTGCAATACCTCGAGCAGATTGTTGCCGTACAGGGCGCTGAATCGGGTCTTGTCGATCACGAAAGCTTCGTCGGGAGGGGCCAGTTCGGGGATGACCTGAGCCCCCCACGCGCCTTTGATGGCGTGCGGCGCAAACAGCTCGAACTCCTTGTCGTCAGCAGCGTGGGCGTCCTTCAAGTAAATGATGGGTTCACCTCTTTCCCGAAATTTTTCCACCAATGCCTTGATAGCAGGGACCACCTTCCGCGCCTCGTCGCCACAATAAAGCGCCCCTTTGGGATCGAGGAAATCATTCAAAACATCGATGACAAGCAAGACTCTCTTGACCATTGCATACTCCAGGACCGCCTGCAAACCCCTCCGCCCCTGCGGCGGCAACCTCACGATGATCGCCATGGAACGTGCTGTTCATTGCTGCCCGCGGCAATCCAGCGGACCCTATCCAGCAAGTTCTGCTATTTTCTAAAATTATAGCCGGCTGCCCGCGATGCGAAAAGGATATCATGAAATATCAAGGGGTTTGGTCAAAAAGCGCCTTTTTGGAAACGAGTGCCCTTGTAGTTGAACACCGCTCCTTCCTTGGTGATCTGCTCCAGTACCAGCCCGGGGACGATCTCCTGGCCCTCCCGGGTCATCTGCCCGTTGATGTTCACCATGCGGTCCGCCGGATTGTTCGAGTACACCAGCAAAGAGAGGGTTATGGCGGGAATCTCCTTGCGCATGCCCGGCGGCAGGCCCTGTATATTGGGCAGTTGTTTCTGCACAGTTTCGGCGTCCGCTGGAGCGGCTTCGACTTTGGCGGCTTCCGGCTTGTTCGGCGGGGCCTCAGCGGTCGCCTTGGCCTGCTGTTGGATGGCGGGACTGGGAGGGGCGGGAGCGATGGCTTCAGCTTTGGCCACCGGCTTGGTTGGCACAGCGGCCAAAGGTTTGGGGTCTTTTTCCTTGCTTGGCTCAACGGCGGGAGCACTCTTCGCCTCCCGCACGCCGGCTGGGGGCTCTTTAACGGCCGGTCGGGTCGGCTGCTGCGCTGGAGCGGTCGCCACCGCAGCGGGTGCGCTCGTTTTGCCGCCGCGTTCAGCTGGTGGTCCCACAACGGCGGCCGGCTTGCTTTGCGCCGCAGGGGCAGGCTGTGGCTCAGCCCCTGCGCGGTGGGACGGCCTCACGCCGGGCTCGACTGTATGCGCGCCAGCGCCGGCGGCGCCCGGTGGATGGCCTTCAACCACCTTGGCCGTTTGCACCGCCACCGCCTGTGGCGGTTGTTGCTCGCTGCTCTGGACGGTGTGCTGGTCGGCGCTCCTCCAGGGGCCGAGCCACCAGATGAGCAGTCCCGCGTTCAACAACAGCGCCAAAGCCAGAAGGCATAGCCAGCCGCGACGCTTCTTCGATGGATGCACCACTGTCGCCATCTGGACCGTCTGCAAACCCGGTGCGGTCCCGCGGTTGCGCTCCTCATCTGATTTTTTCAGGGCTTCCAAAATATAGGACATGACCCAACATCCTCATTTTTTCTAGCGAACCAACAAGGGTGGCTCAGGTTTTAGCGCCATATCCAAAAGGATCAGCGTTTGCGGCCCGACCATGCCGTCAGGCTGCAGGCCGCTTGCCAGTTGAAATTTTTTGACCGCATGCGCCATCTGTTCGCTGAAGACCGCTCCTTTGAAGCTCTCTTCCGCTTCACCCAAGACTTTTGGCAGGCTTTGCTGCAACCATTCGACCATCGGCCCATGGTCGCCCAGCCGGATGATTCCCTGGTAATGGGGGGGCGGCCGCCACAGCAGCGTGTAATCGCCCAACCAGCGCAGGGCAATCTCTTCGATGGGCACAATCCGCTCCGCTCCGCCGACGCTGAAACGCGCGTGCTGACCATCAATGCCGGTGAGCGTTGCGTAAAACTCGGCCCCTTGTTCGGTGTATAGCTTCAACAGCGCCGGCCGGTTGTAGCGGCGCAAGTCAGCCAACCCACCTTTGCCGGAAAGGCAAGCCAGCCCTTGAGCTTCAGCCTGCTGACAGGCGGGCACGCCAGGTCCGGCCTTGAAAGATGCCCCCCAGAGCTGAAAAAGAGCTTCCGTGGCCAGGGGCCTGCTGCTGGCGATGGGTTGATCGGCCGGCCAGCTGAGTTTGGCCAGTTGAATCCCGGGCGCGGCCGGCTGAGCAGGCGGATTGACGGACCCGGGCTCGGGCGGTTTGGCCGCCTCGGGCGGCGGCGAAACGACTTCCTGAGATGCGGCCGGCGTGGGTTTGGCTTCCGTTTTCGGCTGATCTTCCTGCGCTGTCTGGACCGCCACCGCAGCCGTTGTCTGAGGCAGGGCGCCCGGTTGTTCCATGGTCGAGGCAAGGGGAGGAACAGGCTTACTGTCGGTTACGGACGGGTTCGGCAGCTGCCGCTTGATGGCCGGTGCCGGCGGTCTGGGAGCGGATTCGGGGGTCGTTTCCGATGTCTTTTCAGCGGCAACGACCGCACTCGGCTTTGGCTTTTCCCTGGTCGGCAGATAATTCAAATAGGCAGCCACCACCAGCGCGCCACTGACCAGCACCAGGAGGGCGGCAAGCGTCCAGGGCAGGGCCTTCTGGAAACGCTCGGCGGAGCGCGGCGGTTCGCCGAAAACCTCGCGGGCGGCGGTCGCCAGGGTGGCCTTGTCGACGCTTTCCTTGCCCTGAACATAGCAGCCGAGCAGCGCTCGATCGCACAGCACGTTGATGAGGCGCGGAATGCCGCCGCTCAGGCGGTGCAGATAGGTCAGGGTCGGAGCGGGGAACAGCGGTCGGCGCGACCCGGCAACCTTGAGGCGGTGATAGACATAGGCGGAAACTTCGCCGTCATTGAGCGGCCCCAGGTGATAACGCGCAATGACGCGCTGCGCCAGCTGCCGCAGTTCGGGTTGCGCCAGCTTGTGGCGCAGCTCCGGCTGACCCAGCAGGATCACCTGCAGCAGCTTGCGCTGATGGGTTTCAAGGTTGGTCAACAGGCGGATTTGCTCCAGCACGTCGCTATGCAGGTTCTGGGCTTCATCGATGATCAACAGGGCTTTGCGCTTTTGCGCGTGGGCGTCGAGCAGGTATTGGTTGATGAGGTCGACGAAGACCTTGATGCTTTGTGTTTGGGGTGGATAGGCAATTTTGAATTCGTCACAGATAGTGGATAGAAGCTCCAAAACGGTGAGCTTGGGGTTGAAGATGAAGGCCACATCGCAGTCCTCGGGCAACTGCTCGAGCAGGCAGCGGCAGATGGTGGTTTTCCCGGTGCCCACTTCCCCCGTCAGCAGCACGAAGCCCCCATCACTGGAAATCCCGTAAAGCAGGTGCGCCAGCGCCTCGCGATGCTGGTCGCTGAGGTAGAGATAGCGGGGGTCTGGGGCAATCGAGAAGGGGTTTTCCGCCAGCCCAAAATAATCCGTGTACATGGACATGAAGGTCTAAATTCCTGACTTTCTACGGTCGACATCCGCCGCGGAACTGAGGGACCCAGCGGACCGGTTGACGAGCGAAGCTTGCTGGGCCGTCGTCGCCCGCGCCATGCCCACAATCCTCTCAGCCGCGCCCGCAGGTGGCGGCTTGCCGTGATCGCACTTCCCACAAAACCAGGGGTCCCGGAAAGGTCATGGTTCTGCCGTGGGTGCAGTTGGCAAAAACCATGCATCTGTTTCCGAAGCATCAGATTATCATAAAATTTTTCCGCTGACACCTGCGCAAAAACGCTTGGGTGCAATCAAAAGTGTGCGTCAATACAGATTCAGGTAATTGCCGCCCAGATAAGCTTGCCGCCATTTCGGCGGGTTTTTTGCCGGAATCCTGACACATATCACTGCGCCATGGAGCACGGGATTCCGGCTGAAAGACTGCCGGAATGACGTTATCTGTTGTCAGCCGGGCTTCTTGGCATCGTGCATAGAGTTTACTCTCACTTTTAACTGCACCCGAAACGGTTTGCCGCAGGCACTGCCGACTCAGCGTGGAAATCCCAGGCAAGGAGCGGGGCGTTCGGCTGGTGAACCGGTAAGTCCAAAGCGTTGCCAGGGTCCGCTCCGGCCTCGCTTCAGCTTCTTTTGATGTGCAAGGTCGGCGGCGGGCGGCAATAAATTGCCACGCGTCTGTCATCTTCCGGATGCGCAAACGCAATTCTTTCCGCATGCAGCCAGTAACCGATTTCTCCCGGCAAATTTGGGGCCGCCCCATTTTCTCGGAAGCCGCCGCCGACAGCGTAGAGCGGGTCGCCCACCAGCGGATGTCCCGCCGCCGCCAGGTGGATGCGGATCTGATGGGGCCGGCCGGTTTCGATGGTGATTTCCAGCAAAGAGTTCGCGGCGTGCCGTTCCACCACGCGCACTCGAGTGAGCGCCCGCCGGCCCGTCGCGCTGGCGGCATGGACGAGCCCCAACCGTGAATGGGGAACGGGACCGATGGGTGCATCGATGGTGAATTCATCCGGGTCCGGTCGGCCGCTTGCCAGGGCCCGGTAGGTTTTGACTACCGCGTGGATTCTGAAGGCTTCATGCAGCTTCTTGCGAGCTCTCGCGGTGCGCGCGAACAGGACGACGCCCGAGGTCCCCCGACCGAGGCGATGGACCGGGGTCGCTTCCGGATAAGCTTTACGCACAAGGGAGAGCAGGGTGTGCTGCAAAAAGCCGCCCGCTGGGAGAGTGGGGAGGCCCGCCGGTTTGGCTGCCGCCAGGAGCGATGAGTCGCGATAAAGGATCGCGTAGCAGAGCGGTGCGTCCGGCTCCTGCCACGGTGGCCTTCGCCAGATGAGCGACTGCCCGGGCTGCAGTAGCGCATCCGGCGTGGTTGGCCGCTGGTCGAGCAGGACCCTGCCCGCGGCGATCCGCCGACGCCACTCCTCCACGCTGGAGTGAGTGTAGGTTGCGGCAAGGTAGCGCAACACCGTCAACCCCGCGCTGCGGCCCTGCACAATTTCGCTGTATTCATGTCCCTGGTTCAGTGCCATGGCAAAATGTAGCACGACCGCCCAGCCGATGCAAAACCCTGCCTTTGCCGGTTCAATCGGTGACGAGATGGCCACTTCGTCGATTCCCCACCCCGCCTCCTGAGCAGCCGGCTCGAGGTCGGCAGCTGCAAGGAGGCCCCACCACAAATCGAGACGTCGCCTTGCGAGCCGATTGTTCGGTTGCAATTGGAGCGCACATTT
>Ga0272446_1002046_pt1 | contig 28248 bp, 21 predicted proteins | sample YNPCB0061_FD_194587 | JGI IMG/M metagenome (GOLD analysis project Ga0272446, IMG submission 194587) | Hot spring microbial mat communities from Yellowstone National Park, WY, United States - YNP-CB-006-1 | ecosystem: Environmental > Aquatic > Thermal springs > Hot (42-90C) > Sediment | place...
ATGAAGTATTCTCGCTTGCATGATTATCTCTCATTGACGTTCAATTCACCTTTTTCGTAAGTCCTAAAGTAAAGCATTTTTCCACAAATTTACTCATTTCCACGTTATCATAGATAATGTCTATTATCTCTACTCTACTTCTATTGCACAACAATTAACTGAATTTGGTATAAACCATACCTTAGTCTTTACGGCACTGAACGATGTTCATACGATTACCTTAACTCCACCGCAGCATATTCGGGAAGCACGGGAACACGGGTTTATTCGTCCTACTCGAAAAACGCATCACCAACAACCACAATCAACCAATGACTACGATGTATGCTTTTTGGTTTCGCCGCGACTTGCGCTTGCAGGATAATGCCGGATTGTATCACGCTTTGCGCCATGCGCACGAGCGCGGATGTGCCGTGCTACCCGTGTTTATTTTTGACCGCGAGATTTTGGACGCGCTCGAAGACAAGCGCGACCGCCGTGTGGAGTTTATTCACGCGGCATTACACGAGATGCAGTCAGAACTTGCGGCACGGGGTTCATCGCTCGTGGTACGCTATGGCAAGCCTGTGGAAGTCTGGCGTGAATTGTGCGCAGAGTTTTCGGTGCAGCAGGTCTATGCCAATCACGATTACGAACCCTACGCCACCGAGCGCGACAATGCCGTCAAGCAGATGCTCAACAGCCATTCGGCAACGCTGCACACCTTCAAAGACCACGTGATACTGGAAAAAAATGAGGTATTCACCGCAGAAAACCGTCCTTACACTGTCTTTACGCCATACAGCCGCAAATGGAAGGCTGTGCTGAACGCCGACCACACACAAGTCTATCCCACAGAGCAGTATGCAAGCGCGTTCTGGCAATCAGAGCCGCAGCCTATTCCAACACTTGCAGAAATGGGCTTTGTGGCTACGGGGCAGCCATTTCCGAGTAAAGAACTCCGCCAAAACGTGATAGAACGCTATGACCAGACCCGCGATATTCCCGCAATCGAAGGCACGACAAGGCTTTCGGTACATTTGCGCTTTGGCACGATAAGCGTGCGTGAATGCGCCCGCACGGCACTCCGCCTCAACGAAACATGGCTAAACGAGTTAATTTGGCGGGATTTTTATCAGCAGATTTTGTGGCATTTTCCGCGTGTCGTCCATTCTGCCTTCAAGCCCGCCTACGATGCCATCCCATGGCGTGACATTAGGCGCGACCCACGCGCCGCAGAGGACTTTGCGCGGTGGTGCGAAGGCACAACAGGCTACCCGATTGTAGATGCCGGACAGCGCGAACTCAATGCTACGGGCTATATGCACAACCGCGTTCGCATGATAACGGCGAGTTTTTTGACCAAACATTTGCTCATAGACTGGCGCGAAGGCGAACGCTATTTTGCCAAAAAATTGTTGGATTTTGACCTTGCTGCCAACAACGGCGGCTGGCAATGGGCGGCTGGCACAGGCTGCGACGCTGCGCCGTATTTCCGCGTGTTTAACCCCACAGCCCAAACGGAAAAATTTGACCCCGAACTCCGCTACATCAAGCGTTGGGTGCCAGAACTGAACTCATTTGATTATCCCGCGCCCATCGTGGAACACAAATTTGCCCGCGAACGGGCACTTGCCACGTACAAAGCCGCATTACAAACAGAAGAAAACACTGGAACGTAGGAACACAAGCCGAAATTTTCGATGCACATCTCCCAGACCCAATATGTGCAGGGTATGACGTTGAAAGCGACGTTGAAAGCCTTTATCCCGTGTTGCGTAAGCCGCTCGCAATGGCGTTGATGGTGATAAAGAGCTTTAAGAGCGATTGTTGGGCGGCTTCGGTGTTGCCTTCAGCTTGTTCCTCGCGCCATTGTTTGAGCAGCAGCACTTGTTGGTGGTGCAGCACGTTCAGTGTTCGGTCGCGCAGCCTAAGCGAGATGTTCAAACGTGGGCGGCGTTCTTCGACCGATGCACCAAAAAGCCGTGAGACCATAGTTTTTGTGAGTTCGTATTCGTCGAAAATCAGTGTGCAAAATCGGTGGCGAACGTCTGTGTCGGTTACTAACCCCGCGTAATCGCGCATGACTTCTGGATTGACCGAAGCAAGGCTTGTTTCCACGTTGGTCAGAATGTACCGCAAAAACGTCCATGTAGGAAAGGCTTCATGCAGCGCGGAAAAATCGTCTGGGCGTTCTCTGGCAAGTTCTGCCAGCGTTGTTCCCACGCCGTACCAACTTGGCAGATAGTAGCGCGACTGATTCCACGCAAACACCCAAGGAATTGCCCGCAAATCTGCCAGCGTTCGCTTGCCAGTGCGCCGTGCAGGGCGCGAGCCAATGCGGGTTTGTTCCAAAACGTCTATGGGCGTAGCTTGCCCGTAAAACATCATGAACCCTTCGGTTTGAATGAGTTCTTCATAGTGGCGGCGGCTGCGCTCGGCAAGTCCTTCGAGCAGATGCTCAAGCGGGTGCGGGCGGTTCATTCCTTTCAAGTTGCGGAGCGTGGCGTTGAACACACCAGCAGACAGAATTTCCAAATTGTATGCGGCAGTGGGAATATTGGAATATTTCTGCGCAATGGTTTCGCCTTGTTCGGTCATCCGAAAGTCTCCTGTAAGCGAGCCGGGCGCAAGCGCAGCCAAAAACGTGTGCGTAGGACCTCCGCCACGGCTCACAGTACCGCCGCGCCCGTGAAAAAAGCGAAGTTCCACCTTTTCCGAACGCCCGACTTCAGCAATAGCACGCTGGGCTTTATACAGACTCCACTGGCTGGCAAGAATACCGCCGTCTTTGTTACTGTCGCTGTAACCCACCATCACTTGCTGCGAAGGCAGTTTGCGGCGGTGCAACGCGGTGGTTTGCTGCTGCATGTATTTCAAACTGCGGCGCGTCATAGGGTGTTCCAAAAATGCCCGCACAATCTTTGCGCTGCCCTGCAAATCGTCAATCGTCTCGAACAGTGGCACCACAGGCAAGCAGCATACCAAACCACCGTCGTCCGAACCTTCGGGAATGAACGCCAAGCCGCTTTCGCGTGCCAGCACGTACACCACAAGCAAATCCGACAGACTGCGCGTCATGCTGACAATCAGCGACCCCAATGCGCCCATGCCGTAGCGTTTTCGGTGTGCCGCCAGCACACGGTAAGCATCTAACACAGCATTTGCTTCGGCACCGATTGTTGCGCCCGAGAGTGCAAATGGGCGTGGCGAGAGCAGTTCTTTGTTGAGAAACAGCAATCTACGCTCTTCCGACCACGTGGGAAAATCTGTGCCGTCTATGCCTGCTGCGGTCAGAAGTTGGGCAATCGCTTTGTCGTGAAAAGCACTATTTTGGCGGACATCCAGCACTGCCAAATGAAAGCCGAAGGTTTCGACCGAACGAATCGCTTTGCTGACATCGCTGTTGGCAAGCGCGTGCGCGCCAATAGTATGCAGCGAATGGGAGAGAATTTCCAAATCGTGGTACAATTCGAATGCCTCCACGTAGCAGCCCGGATGGTCATGGAGTTGGGTGGCGTGGTCGCGCATCACATCCACAGGCAAGCGTGTAATCATCAGGTTCAGCAACTGCCGCCATGGTTCTTCGGGATTGCGGTCAAGGGCAAGTTTTCCGCGCTCGCCGAGCAGTTCCAGATATTCATCAATACGCTCCATCAATATCGGCGGTGTGGGCTGCAACCGCGCTGAAATACTCAGTTTTGCTGCCAAGTCTATAAGTCTGCGCCGTTGCACTATCAACGCTGCCAGACGCAAATCGCTGAGGGCTTGCTGTGTAACTTCAGGCGTAACAAACGGGTGTCCATCGCGGTCGCCACCTACCCATGTTCCAAAACTTATGCACGGGACGTTGTCGGGCACATTGGCTGCCGAAAAGCCGCTTTGCTGCCATGCCTCGCGGAAACGAGCATCCACGACGGGAAGCGTTTCAGGGAAAATGTTCTGCAAATAGTGAATCATGTTGCGCAATTCGGAGCGCACATCAGGTTTTTGCAGAAAAATTTCGCCCGTGCGCCAGATGCGTTCTAACGCGCTTTTGATGTCCATGCGAATCATTGACCGTTCAAACGCTGTCCACATCTGATTTTCTTTTTTGACCAGCAGCAAATACAATTCTCGGTAATGCTGAAGCACTGTTGCGCGTTTGGCTTCGGTGGGATGCGCCGTTAGCACAGGCTCGATGCGGATGCTTGGCAGCACTTCCAACAGAGTTTCTTCCTCTACGCCTTCTGCATGAAGCCCGCTCAACACATTCCCCCACAAGCCGCGTCCCTGACCAAATCCTTGTGAACCTTCCTGCGCTCGGCGGTACTGCACCGTAGCATTTTCCTCAATCATGTTGAGCAACTGAAAGGCTACGGAATACATCCGCGCTATGCGCTCGGAAATGCTTTGCAGACTGTCCTGTGCTTGCAGCGCAATGTAGGTGTCAAAAATGGTACGAAATTCTGCACTCGAGGCTTCGCCTTCGCGATGAACGCTGCTGTGCCACGGCAGAAGTTTAGCAAGTGCGTGTTCGCCAATATCGCGCAGCACTTCTTGGAAACACTGGAAAAGAAAGTCTGCGTCCTCCTGAAATTTTTGCGAAGGCAGCAGATGTGTGGTCGAACCACGTGTTGAAATGCTCATAGAACCTCATCATAAAACGCAACTTAAGCGTAACAACTCAAGCGTGACAATGAACCGTACAATTTCGTTGAAGTTGAAATAGTGCTTCAACATGAACTATCCAACGTCAGAACTCTCTGAAACCAGAGTACGTACTTGGCATACTCTTTGCGGCTTGCATGGATGAATAACACGATAATATCAACTCGACAAGCACATTCAAGCGAAAAGATACTAAAAATTTCGCCGCAAGCAAATATTCGCTCGAAGATTTCTTCGGAATCAAGACAGCATCATAGGCATAACAACGGCACAGCCACAAGCTTGCGTATGCCACACATCTGGATAAGCATCTACAACGATGACTACTACTTTTGAAGTGATAAATTGCCATGAGTTAGAACATCGCGCTCGTGCAGTGATGTCGCCAATGGCATTTGACTACTACGCGGGCGCAGCCGATGATGAACTCACACACCGCGACAACACGGCTGCATTCCAACGCTTGCGGCTCAGACCACGTGTGCTTCGTGGTGTTGCCGAACGCTCAAGCCAGGTAACGGTTTTTGGTGAAACATTTTCCATGCCGATTGGCATTGCGCCTATGGCACTGCAACAACTTGCCCATGCCGACGGTGAAATAGCAACTGCTCGTGCTGCCGCTCTGCACAAAACACTGATGGTGGTGAGCACAACAGCCACGTACAGCCTTGAAGATATTGCCGCAGCCTCCCGCCAACTGGACGGAACACTGTGGTTTCAGTTGTATGTGTTCAAAGACCGCGCTGCCGCGCAAGAGTTGGTGCAGCGTGCTGAAACGGCAGGCTATACAGCCTTAGTGCTTACCGCCGATACACCGTTTTTGGGCAACCGCGAACGCGATATCCGCAACGGATTTCACCTGCCACCAGAACTTCAAGCCCACAATTACCGTGCTGTGGGCGCAACAACTGTGCAAGAAGCACAGCACGGCACGGCTTCAGCAAACGCGCTGTCGAATCATTTTTTTGCTAATGTGGATGCGTCGCTGACGTGGAAGGACGTGGAATGGCTGTGTTCTATCACCACGCTGCCCGTTGTTGTCAAAGGCATTGTACGGGGCGACGATGCTGTGCTTGCCGTCGAACACGGCGCACGTGGTGTTATTGTGTCTAATCACGGCGGGCGGCAGTTGGACGGCACTATTGCTACTATTGACGCACTGCCCGAAGTCGTGGACGCGCTTTCGCGCCTTGTCGTGTCCCAAGATTTTCCTATATTCTTGGATGGCGGTGTACGGCGCGGCACCGATGCTCTGAAAGCCTTAGCCTTTGGTGCACGCATGGTCTTTGTTGGACGACCCATATTGTGGGGCTTGGCTCTTGGTGGTCAGACAGGCGTGGAGGCAGTGCTGTGTCGTTTAGGCGAAGAATTTTCGAGCGCAATGGGCTTGGCTGGCTGCCGAAGATGTACCGACATTTCGCCCGACCTTGTGCGCATTCCATCTTGACCATCTATCCTGACCATTTTTCTTTGACTATTGTTTTTGTTTCACGTTTGTATTGTTCGGAGAACACTGTATGATGACCTTTACCGGCAAAGAAAAGCACATTGTCCGTGTTGAGGACGCACGGCAATGGGCAGAAAATTACCGCGAAACCGCTCCCAAAGCTGCGACCTTCGGTGGCTATTTTGGCAAACTCTCGCTGCTTGCAATTTTGAATCAGCCCGGTTGCGTGGGAATTCGCTACTATCACGGGCGCGACAGCTCTGGCAAAGAGCAGTTAGTGATTATCGGTGTGCGCGAAGACGGCAGCGAACTTGTTGATGGGTATGTTGCCTCGTTGCCCGTTGCCTGCCCGCCAGAATGTGGCATCCCGCCAACGCTGATTTAATCAACGCTGATGTAATTACTGTTCACAGCCTTGTGCATGTAGCTTCCCAGCAAGCCACAATACCACGTGGCTTGCTGGGGACTGTTTTGTGAAACAGGACGGTTCTCTCACCGTGTCTGTCATGCTTGGGCGCGTGTTGCTTGTTCTACTAAAAACAGGTAGGATGTGTACTGCTCGTGAACTGCGCTGGTCATGCCCGCTTCGCACATGGGGTTGCTGGAGTAATACCCATCGTAGCGGCGTGAACAGACCTCGCGGGCTTCAAGTTCGGTGGCGTTGCGGGTAAGCTCAGGGGCAATCATGCCTCTATCGCCTGCAAACGCGCAGCAGCCTGCGTTGATAGGCACAACGGCTTCTTTGGCACAGGCTTTTGCCACCTCGTGGAGTTTGTCATCTATGCCTAACTTCACAATCGAGCACACGGGATGCAGTACCACAGATTGCGCCAATTGCGTGAGTTTGCCTGCGGCACGGAGTTTAGGCAATAAGACATCGTGGGTAAATTCAATGCTGTCTAATATCGTCAGTTGGTCGTATTTGCGTCGAGTGTCGCTGCGAAGGTCTTCTGCACAGGTGCGAAGCATATACGAACACGAACTTGCTTCGGTTACGATTGGCAGCCGTCCGCCGCCTGACCATTTCCACAGAGCATTGACGGTGCGCTCAAGCATGGAACTGTGAGCGTTGGCGTATCCTTTCGATGAAAACGGCGTTCCGCAACAGAAGCCCGTACAATCTTCGGGAATCCAGACGTTCACACCCGCACGTTCGGCGATAGTTACAAGTGCTTCAATGACGTTTTTGGGCAATGATTGCGAGACGAGTTTGCCGTTAGTGGATTTGCCCATCATGCGGCTCACACACGCTGGAAAATAGACAGCATCAGCATATGCGCGGCGTGTGCGGGGCAGTTTGGCAGGCGTTCCTAAGTGTTCATTCCACAACGGAAGCCGCTCGCCCACAAGCACCGAAGCCACTTTGGTTGCAGCGCGTATTATCGGTGCTGCACCCAGTTTGGAAGCCGCCGAAGCCAGCCACACCCCTGCCTTAACGGAAAGTTCGGCTTTGTCGAAGTGGTTTGCCACTGTGACGGCAGTTTGTTGGGCGTTCGGCGAGTGCTGCTCCTCACGCAGCAGTTTCACTAAATCACCCGTGTTAATGCCCACTGGGCAGACCGTTGCACACATGCCGTCAGTAGCGCAGGTTTCCAAGCCGTGATACGTGTACTGTTCCACCAATTCCTTGTGCAAGGCGGCTTCGGCAACATTTGGCGAATGCTGCAAGCGCGTGATTTCACGGCGCACCACAATGCGCTGGCGTGGCGTGAGCGTAAGACCTTGGCTTGGGCAGCGCGGTTCGCACCAACCACACTCAATGCAGTTGTTCACTTCCTCTTCCACCACTGGAATAGGCTTCAAGTTTTTCAAGTGTGCCTGTGGGTCATCGTTGATAATAACGCCCGGATTTAGGATGTTTTGCGGGTCGAGCAGTGCTTTCAAGCGGCGCATAATGCTGTATGCTTCCACGCCCCATTCTTTTTCCACAAACGGAGCCATATTGCGTCCTGTGCCGTGTTCAGCTTTGAGCGAACCGTCGTACTTATCCACCACCAGCACAGCAATATCGTTCAAAAAATCCTCGAACTGTTGTACGTCAGCATCGGTGTTAAACGACTGCGCCACGTTAAAATGCAAGTTACCGTCTTTAGCATGACCAAAAATGACACCGTCGGGGTAGTGGTGTTTGACGAACAAGCCCTGCAAGCCAGCAATGGCGGGCGCAAGGTGTTCGATAGGAAAAGCAATGTCTTCGGTAATAACCGTCGTTCCCGGACGGCGTACTGCACTAACCACAGGCAAGATGCCTTTGCGGAGCTTCCACAGTTTTGCTTGCTGTTTGTAATCCTCGCTAAACGGCAGCACAGCAAGCACATCTATCGTGCCGATAAGCTCGGTAGCACGGGCTTGCAAACGCGCAAATTCGTCGCGGTCGGAGCTTTGGTACTCCACCAACAACGCACAGGCAGTGTTTGGCAGTGATTGAATAATGTCCTTTGGCGCGCCGTATTGGTCTTGCATCGCGCTCAAGCAGGCGTAATCCATCAACTCCAACGCCGCCGCACCGGAATCCCGCAAGGCAGCAATCGAAGCACAGGCTTCAGGCACAGTGCGAAAAAAGAGCAGACCCGTGTATTTAAGCGGGTGGTCAGGCACAGTGCGAAAAGTAACATCGGCAATAAAACCGAGCGTGCCTTCTGAACCTACCATCAAATGCCGCAGAATCTCGACAGGCGTGGAAAAATCCAGAAAAGCGTTCAGCGCGTACCCAATCGTGTTTTTGATGCGGTATTTGCGACGAATTTTTTCTACAAGCGTCGTATGTGCTTCGATTTCGCGCTTCAGTGCCAAAATTCCTTCGGCAATGTGCCGCGCTTCCCGCTCCAGCAGCGCGTTTGCTTCGGGTTCGGCAGAGTCAATCAGCAAGCCGTTGGGCAGCACAAAACGCATGGATTCAAGCGTGTGATAGGAATTTTGCATCACGCCGCAGCACATCCCGCTTGCGTTGTTTGCCACAATGCCGCCCACGAGCGCGGCGTTCATCGAAGCAGGGTCTGGTCCGAGTTTGCGGCGGTACGGGCGCAGATATTCATTCACTCGTGCGCCAATAATGCCACATTGTACCCGAACCGTGTCGGCATTGCCGATGATGTCAATGCCTTCCCAGCCGCGCGAAATATCCACTATCACGCCCTCGCCCACCGCTTGACCCGACAAACTCGTTGCCGCAGCGCGGAAGGTGAGCGGAATGTTCGTTTGGTTGCTCCAGCGCATCAGTGCCTGCACCTCGCGCACGGAACGGGGCTTGACGATTGCCTGCGGAATCAAGCGATAGCAGCCCGCATCATTGGCGTATGCTACACGCTCAATCGCTTTGGTCAAAATTTGCGATGGCTCAAGAATATGCTCTAACGAGCGTCGAATGTCCATACTTCTTTTTGCGATAGTTTCGCTAGATGCAGTTTATTCATAGTGTACAGTGTTGATACTTGTTCACCGCAAAGGTCACAAAGTCTTGCACAAAGAGCGCAGAGTAACTTTTAATCCTTGTGTCCTTTGTGGCTTCTTCCTTCGTGTTCTTTGTGGTAAAAATTGCCAGCACTTATCGAAGAAAGAAAACCCGCAGTTGTCCACAGTTCTACGTTAGCAAAGTGCCATCTGGTCGCTTCATCTGGTTGTTGATAGCGTTCAGGACGATAACGCCTGAGACGTTCTAAACATTCCTGCTCTTTGCCAACATCGCCCGGGCGATAGTACGTGCGCTATGAGGTGGTAACGGGGAAGTGCTTCTTGTTCGACGTAATTTCCTTCGGCATTGCGCGGACAGAGATAGCTGCTGCCATAAAAACGAGGCTTGGAGGCTTAACAGGCTCAAGAATGAGTTGGCGGTGTGACGTTTGACAGTGTTTGACGGTGTTTGACGGTTATTTTCTACCATACCTACGTGGCTGCCCGCTCAAGTTGTAACACCGTGATTTCAGGAGAAATCCCCACACGCCCGGGATAGCCCAAAAATCCTAAACCGCGATTCACGTACAGATACTGCTCGCCTTTGCGGTACAGTCCAGCCCACTGTTTGTAAAAATACTGCACCGGGCTCCAGCGAAATCCGGGAATTTCCACACCAAACTGTGCGCCGTGGGTATGACCCGAAAAGGTAATAGCAATGTCGTTATACTGGGTGGTAACTTGGGCATCCCAATGCGAGGGGTCGTGCGACAACAGCAACTTGACAGGATGCGGCTCGCTGCCAGCATATGCTTTTTGGAGGTCGCCACGTTTGGGAAAATTCATCGCCGCACCCCAGTTTTCTACGCCCAGCACAGCAATAGTCTGTCCGTCGCGCTCTAGTATGCGATGTTCGTTCATCAGCAGTGTCCATCCTGCCTCGGCATGAACCTGCTTCAAGCGTTCAAAATTCGCTTGCTTGAGTTCTTTCGATTCCCATGGCACGTAATCGCCGTAATCATGATTGCCAATGCTCGAAAACACGCCGAGCGGGGCTTGGATTTGCTTCAGAACATCCATCATTCCATCGGTTTCCGAAGCCAGATTATTCACTAAATCGCCTGTAAAAAAGATAACATCGGGCTTTTGGGCGTTGATAATCTGCACCGCTTTTTTGAGCGGTTCGGGCGAGGTGAAACTGCCAATGTGCATATCGGAAATATGCACAATTTTCAAGCCATGAAACGCTTCGGGCAGCGTTGGAAGCTGTACCGTGCTGCGGTGAACGGTGTAGTTAAATGCCCCGCGCACCATACCATAGACAAAGCCAAAAAACGGCACGGCTGCCACCGCGAGCGCAAGTTGGTTCAGAAACTCCATCCGCGAAATGCCTTCGCCCTGTTGGGCAGTGTTGGTCATTTGCGCTGACGGCAGCACAGCATTGGCTAACCACCGACCACCCCGCACTACGTCGTCCACCAAAACAAAGACAATGCCCAAGAGTTTGGAAAGCGAAACAATGATGACAAAACTGACAACATACACACGCCCAAACTTTGACCACTCATGGACTGGATAGAGCCACGAGACCACAATCAGCACAACCGAAAACAGCGTAAAGCCCCAGTATGCCCACGTAATCACGGAGCGCTTGCCAGCAGAAAGCGGTCGGATAACGGTGGAAATAGCTTGAAAAAAGTACCAATCCACCAGTACAATCAAGCCCACCAGCACCGCCGAGCGAAGAAAAAACGTCATGGTGATAGAGAATAAAAATGCAATAGAGTGAGAACCGCAACGAAAACCTTAACGATAACCCTTATGACCATTCAAGAGTTTACAGTCCAACGTACTGTTTGCTTATCTCCCAAAGTTTATCAGCATCAGCTTCGTTGTATGATTGTTTCGACGAACGACGCACCCGTTTCTTGTCGAAATACTCTCCTGTTACATGCTCAACCTCTGGCGAAGTTGCAAGATACACAGTGGTTTCCGCGCCTTTGGCTGGCGTGAGCATAAACCACCTGCCCACAGCCTGAACAATTTTGGGAAAATTGTTAAAAATGTTGGTGTCCACCACGCCCGGATGCAAACAATTGGCTGTTACGGGTTCGTCGTGCAGCAAACGGGCAAGTTTTTTAGTAAACAGGATGTTGGCAAGTTTCGATTGTGCGTAGGCATAGATGCCGCTAAACGACTGTTTGCCTTCGAGGTCGTCAAAATTCATGACCGCGCGAGCGTGTGCAGCCGAGGAAACGGTGATAATTCTAGACCGATGCTCGGCATTGCCTGAACGCTTGAGCAACTCCAAGAGCAGATTCGTCATCAAAAACGGCGCAAGATGATTCACAGCAAACGTCAGTTCAATGCCGTCCCGCGAGAGTTTGCGCTGCGATTCCCACAGTCCTGCATTATTGATAAGGATGTTGAGGTGGTCGTATTGTTCCTGCACCTCGCGGCAGCACGCCATAATGGAGAGCACAGACGCTAAATTACACTCCACAATATCCACATCGGGATTGCCTGTAGTGCTAATGATTTCTTGCCTGACGCGCTGTGCCAAGTCCATATTGCGTGCAGTCAGTATAAGGTGCATCCCCTTTGCTGCGAGTGCAAGTGCGGTTGCTTTGCCAATGCCGTTGGTTGCCCCAGTGAGTAAGCAAATCTGTTTATTCATGCGGTTCTGCAAAGTACGTGAAAATTCCGTAGAAATCGTAGAAATCGTGATATAGCTTGTTGAGCAAATGTGCCTGCATGTAAACTACAAAAAATCTTCCAAACTCTCTTTCTGCAATGCTTTCTTTGAGGCGTTTCAAAGAAAAAATCTTTTCTCTCTATTTCTATGGCTTCATCGTTCGCCAAAGCGTCAAAAGAGACAGAGGTTCAGTCCTTAGCATATAGCCTTAGCAAGGGTAAGTCCTTGAAATTTATGAACAAGTTTTCATGGTGTGTTCATTGTGCATTGTGCGAAGCATGGCTAAGTTTGCAAGCCTTTATGCAGTGCTGCACTGGTGCTAAGTAGTTTATAAATAAAGACTTAGCAAGCCCTGCAAGGCATTCATACTGTTTCACAAGAGTAGGGTTTACATGAAACGTTCTCAACGATTATCTCGTGTGGAAAACTTTCGCCTGTGGCGGCGCGTTCATTCAGTGGTAAAATCGTGTGGTATTGCGTTCATCGCAACCATTGCCGGCATGTATGGCTCATGGCTTCCAGCAGAAGCAAAGGGCTTTTTGTCAGACCTTATCAATCGAACCAACAAAACAACAGCTACCCGCTCAGTGGTGTCTTCTTCTACGCCACTGATTATTGAAGAAGGAGTCGGCTCGTGGTACGGTCCGCGTTTTCATGGCAGACGCACGGCAAGTGGCGAAATTTATGACATGCACGATTACACAGCGGCGCATTTGACTCTGCCGTTTGGCACAATTTTGCGAGTAACCAACACGGAAAATGGGCGCAGTACATTAGTGCGTGTCAATGACCGCGGCCCGTATATTCAAGGACGGCTAATTGATTTGTCGTACAGCGCGGCGAAAGATTTGGGGGTACACGCCCCTGGCACGGGCGCACTCAAGTTGGAAGTCTATAAGATGCCCGAAAGTGACCTGACAGGTTTTATCAACAGTTTGGGAATGCTGGAGTTGCCAGTAGATTCCACGCTGATTCCGTTTGTAGAACCCTCGGAAATGCTTGAAAGTGGAGCAAATACACTGGCATTCGACCATACGATGGCTCCCGTAAAAATCAATCCCAGCCACGCGAAAATTATCCACGAGACCGACTGCTTGCGCCACGCCATGAACGCATGGAAAAAACTTTCCCGCAAACATCCAAACCTTGTGCTTGTCGCTGACACCAACAATGAGTTCGGCGCACAAGCAGCAAGAGCCAAAAACGCAAAGCGCAAATTTCGCACGCCCCAGCGCTACACCCCAGAAATCGTGCCTATGTATCAGTATCGTTTGGCAGAAGTGCAGCCAGTACGTGCGTTTGCTCTCCAGTAAGTGCAACCACACGCAGGGAAATTCGGCATCGAGGCGAACATCTCTCGGCATTGGGCGCAATGGCCACGAATATCATCAGTTTTCCTCGTTGAGGACGTTTGCAGCAAGAGGGGTCTGACCATTTGGTGCTTGTACTCATCAAACCATAATTGGAATGTACGCGGCTGTTGGTGATGGTGGACTATGGGGCATTCCTACCAGTTTGGCAAAGACGGTTTCGCCGTCGGTATGGCTCAGGCGTACTTGAACGGGTTGTTGGAGCATTGTGGCTGCACCCTCGAACTGCACACGCACATAGTTTTCCGTCCAGCCTGACCACAAGCCCGTCTCGCGGTTGCGCTGTTCTGGAATCGCAATGCGTGCGGGCTTTTCGGCAGCGCACTGGGAACGATAAAATTCCAACTTTTTCTTTGCCGACAGCATGCGAAGACGTTTGGAGCGTTCGGCACGTTTTGCGTGTGGCACAGACTGCCCTGCGGCACTGTATTCGGCGGCGGGCGTGTTCTCGCGCTCGGAGTAGCTGAACACGTGCAAGTAGCTCACAGGAAGTGCATGAAGCAGCGCGAAGGTTTCTTCAAAATGGTCATCGGTTTCGCCCGGAAAACCCACAATCACATCCACGCCAATTGCCGCGTCGGGCATAGCAGACGTGATGCGCCTTACAAGGTCGGCATAGTGTTCGGCTTTGTAGCGACGGCGCATCAGGCGCAATATCTCTGGCGAACCGCTTTGGAGCGGGATGTGAAACGACGGACAAAACACCGACGATGCCGCAACGATGTCAATGATGTTTTGGGTGAGTAAATTTGGTTCAATCGAAGAAATTCGCACCCGCAGATTGGGCTGCATGAGGTCTATCAGCCGCACCACGTCTTCAAAACGCTCGCCTGAGGCGGCTTTGTAGTCGCCAAGATTGATGCCCGACAGCACAACTTCATGATAACCCGCACGTTCCAAGTCGCGGATTTTGCTTGGAATCCACGAAAAATCCATGCTTCGGCTTTTGCCCCGCGCAAGCGGAATAGTGCAAAAACTGCATTTGTAATTGCAGCCGTCTTGCAGTTTCAAAAACGCCCGAGTTCGGCTGTCGTGTTCGGCAGAATGTGCCTCCACAAACTCTATGCTATCGTCCAATTCAGACACAAAACACTGCGGCGTATCGAACTTCTGAAAGTTACTCACAAGGTCGGGAATACGAAATTTTTCTTTCGCGCCAAAGACCGCATCTACGCCCTCAATCGAGGCGATTTCTTCGGGCTGAAGTTGTGCGTAGCACCCTGTTACACCCACAAATGCGTTCGGCGATACTCTGAGCGCACGGCGCACAATTTGGCGGCATTCGCGGTCGGCATTTTCTGTAACCGTACACGTGTTGATAATAATAGCATCAGCAGCAGTGCCAAAGGGAACAACGGTGTGTCCAGCCTGCTCAAACATCTGCTGTAATTGCGACGTTTCCGCGTAATTCAATTTGCAGCCCAACGTATAAAACGCGACGTTCATAGCCAAGAAGAGAAGTATGAAATGTGAAGTATGAAGTATGAAGCATGATTCAGCGCAAACATACGACTTTCTTGCTGACTTTACATAACTTATCATGCCTCATGCTGCACATATGGTGTGTTCTGCGCCTATTGGTAAGGAAGTAGTGAGCGACTGTTGGGCAATCTGTCTCGCGTTGATTCGTCCGTAGTCAGGACAATAATTGCAAATTGCATAATTGCAGATTGCATTGTCGTACTCTGCATTATCAATGCCGTGCCACGCACCCAGTGGATTGACGGTTATCTTGACAATTATTGCGGCAACATCCTTTGTTTCCTCCTAACGCTTAGTCATCATGCTCACTCTTGATACTCTTGTCGAACGTTTTCGCCGCGTGCGCGAACGCTCGGTTATGCTGTGCAAACCGCTTCAACCCGAAGATTACGTTGTGCAGCCTGTGGTGGACGTAAGCCCTCCAAAATGGCATCTGGGGCATACTACGTGGTTTTGGGAAGCGTTTGTTCTCAAACACCACAAGAGCAGGTACCAAGAATTTCACCCTGAGTACAACTACGTGTTCAATTCCTACTACGAAAGTATCGGCGCACGGGTGCTGCGCACAGACCGAGGCAATTTGAGCCGTCCGACGGTGCAGGATGTGTACAACTATCGAGCATTTGTGGATGAAGCCATGATGCAATGGTTGTGCAACGGTATGGAAAGCCCCCATACACGTAATGCACAGGAATTGATGGCACTTGTGGAATTGGGCTTGAACCACGAGGAACAACACCAAGAGCTTCTTGCCACCGACATCAAGTACATCTTGGGGCATAACCCCCTGTTTCCTGCCTATGACGACATGCTACCGTCGCTCAAGCAGGTTACAGAGCCATTTGCCTGGATAAGCATACCAGAAGGCGTGTATGAGATTGGCTACACCGGCGATGGATTTTGCTTTGATAACGAACTTGGCATTCACAAGGTGTTTTTGCATCAATATCGCGTTGCTAATCGTCTGGTTACCAATGCTGAGTACCTTGAATTTATGCTCGATGGCGGCTACACAAATTTCCGCCATTGGCTTGGCGAGGGCTTTCAGTGGGTGCGGGACAACAACGTGCAGGCACCGTTGTATTGGCTGAATTTCGGCACGGCTGCAAAGCCTGATTGGAAGCACTACACAGCACGAGGATTAGAAGCAATACCGCCGAACGAACCTGTGAAGCATATCAGTTTCTATGAAGCCGATGCCTACGCCGCATGGCGCGGAGCCCGGTTACTGACAGAATTTGAGTGGGAAGTTGCCGCGCCGCGCATAGCGCACGGTGAACTCTGGGAATGGACAAACAGCGCGTACTTGCCCTATCCGGGATTCACTCGTGCCGAAGGAGCTATCGGCGAATACAACGGCAAGTTTATGATAAATCAAATGGTGCTGCGCGGCGGCTCAATAGCCACGCCGCCCAATCACGCACGCCCAACATACAGAAACTTTTTTCATCCGCCGCTTCGATGGCAATTTACGGGCATTCGTTTGGCGCAAAAACACTAACCGCGTAGCCAAACCTCCCGAACCAAACCATGAATACTATGACCTTTGCTCAGGATGTCTTGCGTGGGCTTACTTCTGCGCCTAAATGGTTGCCCTCAAAATACTTTTACGACGACGAGGGCAGCCGTATCTTCCAAGAAATCATGGGCTTAGAGGAATACTACCTGACAGGCTGCGAGATGGAAATTCTGCGCCACCAAGCCGCATCTATCCTCCAGCACTGCCGCACGCACAACGATGAGCCGTTTGAAGTACTGGAGTTCGGCGCGGGCGACGGCACAAAAACAAGGGTCTTGCTCAAGCATTTTTTGGAGGCGAATGCCCAATTCACCTATGTTCCGATTGATATTTCCCGTGCCGCTATTGAACACCTTGCCGACACGCTCACCCAAGAACTTGAAGCATTGCACATTCATCCGTTTCATGCCGAATACGTCGATGGTCTGACACGGCTGAATTCTTCTTCTTCCGTGCGCAAGATTGTGCTGTTTTTGGGCAGCAACATTGGCAATTTTACTGACGACGAAGCCTGTGCGTTTTTGCGGGCAATTCGCTCTAACCTGCGTTCAGGCGACAAACTGCTTATTGGCTTTGACCTGAAAAAAGACCCGCGCGTGATTCTGCGGGCATACAACGACGAAAAAGGGGTAACAGCACGGTTTAACCTGAATTTGCTCAAGCGCATCAACAACGAATTAGACGGCGATTTCGACCTCACAAGTTTTGTTCACGCTCCGCTCTACGATGTAGTTAGCGGCGAAGCGCGGAGTTATCTGGTCAGCACCAAACGCCAAACGGTTTCCATTGCTGATATATCCATCGCATTCAATGAATGGGAGGCTATCCACACGGAAATTTCCCGCAAGTACAGCATTGCTTCTATCGAAGCAATGGCAAAGCGCACAGGCTTTGTTGTGCAGCACCATTTTACCGACAGCCGCCACTACTTTGTGGACAGTCTGTGGAACGTGTGAAGAGAAGTATGAAGTATGAAGTATGAAACCCGCCTAAAATGCTGCTTTGTTACAACCCCTGCTCGCTTCTGAGAGTGCTGACTACCACGTTTTTCTCGGCGGGGCAAGCAATGGGTCAAATTCTATGCGAACACAACCGCCCTTTTTGTTCGGCGTTACCTTAAACGTGCGCCGCACGTCCGCGCAGCCGGGTGCTGTGATGATTTGCTCGTATTGCTTGCCAATACTCAAAACGCACGAGTATTCTCCAGAAACCGCATGACTGCTTAAACTGAGCGTGTCGCCTCTGGGGAGTTCACGCACGGTAATGTGTGCTTCGAGCGGCACGCCACTGTCTTTGTGTTTGACCACACCGTGCAAAATCGCAATGGGCGTGGGCTTGATGGCATCGAATTTGCGCCCCAGACTCACATAATATAAATCACCATTGCGCACGAAAAACGCCTCTTCGCCCGTTGCCGTTAGCACAAAACTGTAGTCATCGCCTTTGGTATTAAACGGTTCGCCAAGATTGACGATGTTATCTACCGTGCCATCGGCATTGAGCGTACCTTTGTATATGTCTAACCCGCCGATGCCCTCGTAGGCGTTCGAGGCAAAATAGAGCGTTTTGCTATCGGCTGCGAGAAACGCCGAACGCTCGTTGCCCCAGTCAGTGCTGGCAGAAATCTTTTTTGGGTACATCCATCGGTCATCTACTTTGCGGCTCATGTACAAGTCCATATCGCCGTCGTATTCAGGTCCGGCAGCAAAGACGAAGGTTTTGCCGTCAATGGCAAGCGTCGCGCCATCGGTGGCGTAGGTGCTGTCTTTGTAGCGGGCATTATAGAAAAACTGATGAATACCGCCTCCCAGCCCAACGGGCTTGCCCCAAGCAATGCCATGAAATTCAGCTTTGTAGTACGGACCGTCGTTCATTTTCCAGCCGTCGCGCCAACTTTGAAAAACAACGGTACGCCCGTCGAACGAAATATTTGGCTCGTCTTCGCCACGTGAACTGTTCACGCTGCCATCAAGCACCTCAGCAGGTTTCCACATGCCTTCCGATTTTTCCGAATACCAGATGTCGCCGTCGAACCCTTCATAATTGATGCGTTCTTTGCGTTGCGACCATGATTGCCCACCACGTTCGGACATAAAAAACAGGTACTTTCCATCGGGCGACACCGAAGGATTGCTTTCAAGATAAGGCGAATTGAGGGCGTTAAGGCGAATAATTTCCGCATACCCACTGTGCTTGAGAATTTTGGCAGGAAGTTTTCCCTGCGCCACAAGACTTGGGGGTACTCCAGAGAGCAGTGCTACGACAAGCGTAGTAAGCGTAAGAACACTACCGATAATAGTTGGCGTAACTGATATATTGGCACACATGTCATTGGTACACATATCAGCACTAATACAAGCAAGCGGTTTCATACAGAGACGGTGTAAAAATGCTTGAAGTACGGGTAAACAGTCCAAGTCTTTTGCAGCAGTCTAAAGTGAATTGTGTTGGAGGACGTTCCCTCACCAAATGCTCCTTAACCGAAATAGTTCTTCACCAAGCGGCGTGCCGTCTTGCCCACAATTTCGCAAAACCTTCTTGGCAGAGCCTTTGCTTTGAGCAACTGCCAGAGAGCTTGATTTGTGGTAAGAAGGTTGCTCGCAGCAAATTTACAGAGTTTTCTGTCACTTCACAGAGAAAAATCACGCTTGTTGAGCCATACCACAACTTTTTTGCTCTCAGGTGTCTGTGGTGCTGTACTCTGCACAGGACAACGACTGCTTTTGTGATTTCTTTTACAGTTTCCTTTTTCGCTTTTCGGGCGAATTTCCCTAAGTTTGCACTCGAAACATTGCCAGAGACTTGTACACTTCTGAACTATTTTATCAACCCAATGACTATTCTTGTAACAGGCGGAGCGGGATTTATCGGCGCAAATTTTGTCCGTTACCTGCTCCAGAACTCTTCTGCAACTGTTGTTAATCTTGATGCTTTGACCTATGCAGGCAATCTGGAAAATCTGCGTGAGGTCGAGGCACACCCGCGCTACAGTTTTGTTCATGGTTCGTTGCAGAACCGTGAACTGCTTGAGTATGTGTGCTTGAAGCACGGAGTAACGGGCATCATCAATTTTGCGGCGGAGTCGCACGTTGACCGCTCAATTTTGAGTGCGTCAGCATTTATTGATACCAACGTACAAGGCACGCTCACGTTACTGGAAGTGGCAAAAACGCTGCACCGCAAAGGACAATTGGAACGCTATGTTCAGGTTTCGACTGATGAAGTTTATGGTTCGCTGGGCGACACGGGCGCATTCACCGAAGACAGCCCACTGGCACCAAATTCGCCTTACGCTGCCTCGAAAGCCTCTTCGGATATGCTTGTGCGGGCATTTGTCCACACACACGGTTTACCGGCACTGATAACACGCTGCTCAAACAACTACGGACCGTATCAATTTCCCGAAAAGCTCATCCCCCTCATGATAGCCAACGCGCTTGAGGGCAAGCCGCTTCCCGTCTATGGCGACGGCATGAACGTTCGGGATTGGATTTATGTGGAAGACCACTGCGCGGCGGTCTGGGCAGTGTATGAGCGTGGGCGTGTGGGCGAAGTGTATAATGCGGGCGGCGCGTCGGAAAAACCGAATATTGACGTTGTCAAAACGATTTTGCGCCTTGTGGGAAAAAGCGAATCGCTCATCAAATATGTTACAGACCGTCCTGGACACGACCGCAGATATGCCATTGATTTCACAAAAATCCACCAAGAATTAGGCTGGAAACCCCGTTACAGCTTTGATGAAGGCTTACAACTAACCATAGATTGGTACATGGCAAATACTTCATGGCTTGAGCGGGTGCGCTCTGGTGCGTATATGGCGTATTACGAGCAACAGTACGGCAAACGGTAGCAGTGAACGCCTTACTTCAAATCAGTGCAGGCGCACTGCTTGTTTCTGCTTACCGTGTTGTGTTAGCCTGCACTGCGAGTATAAAACGAGCATAAAAATTGTCGTTGCATGAAGATATATTGAGTTTGACCAAAACTTTTTGTTAAATTTATGGACGGCGTTAGTGAATGAAGCACTGCACAATGGGAATGAGGCATGAAAAAATATACTCTGTGGTTCAATAGCTGAACATTCCATTCCATCAGACACAAACGCCTTGAGAAGGGCAGATAGTATTTCCGAAACTCTGAACGTTATGAAAACCTTCACACGGTTGATGCTAATGGTAGGAGTGTTGGCAACTCTTGGCGCAGCGGCAAATGCTATGCCACGAACTCTAACACGACCGTTTCTCTACCAAACAGGGGAATTGCCGCTAGCCAATTCCGTACTGAAACTCCCGTTTCAAACTGGCGGCGATACCAGCAATGTTGCTATTGGCATGGCATTGCTGCTGCCAGATTTTCTCAGCCAAATGCTGGCACTGCACAATCAACTGGAGGAACGTGCAGTCGAGCAGTATCAAAATGTACTTTTTCCGTCAGAAAAAGCGGTACGGGAGTGGATTGCTGGAAAAATCAAATATCCGCAAGAAATCATTGAGGAAGATTTCCGCGACCGATTTGTGCTGCTGGGCACCATCCGCACAGACAAAACTGGCAAACTCAGCACCGATATTGCTATCACCGACCGCCAAACAGGAAAAAAAGTCGCCAAAACGATTGACTTGGACTTTCCGACCTTTATTACCTTCCAAACAGAGGTTCTTGGAATGTTTAACGAAGCGGGCATCGTCATCAACGACATCACACGTGCACGCATGAAGTGGCAAGAAGACATTTCTCGCCCAGCATTTGATATGGTGTGTAAACGCTATTATGCAGTATTTCGCTACGATGCTGGCACATTGCCGGCAGAATTTATGCTCAAGGCCAGCAAGGAAGCCACACTGGCTGCGCCAAAGTCCTACTTAGCTGCTATTGGTCTTGGGTCAGATTTGCAAACAGCAAATTTTGAAAAATACGCTGACGAGGCACGAAAACAATATGAGTATGCTCTGACGCTTAACCAAAATGGCTACGCCGCAGCAACGGGGCTGTTTAATCTTGCTCTCGACAAAGGCGACGATGCTGCAAGCCGCACCTTTGCCATTCGCCGAGCAACTATGCAGGGCAAAGATGGCGAAACCACGCTTGCTGAACTATACGCTGCTCGTGCCGCCGCCGCCGTCAGCCGCAAAGAATACATGAAAGCCGTTGATTGGTATCAAAAAGCCGCCGATGCACAGCCCAAATCTTCTCTTACCCACAACTTGAGCATAGCCCGTGTTTATGCCTTATCAGGCAATGTTACCAAAGCTGAACAACTGTTCCGCGCAGCCCAGCAAATTGCTGCCACACCAACGGATAAACAACTTGTACAACAGGCGTTTGCAGAAATGTGGGCAGACCGCGCGGCAGTGTTTTGGGAACGTTTTCGCGCCCAACAGTCTCAAAATGATTTGGATTCAGCACTGACAAATTACCAAAAGTCGCTCAACGAATATTTTTTCGCAAAAATCGCCGCTGCACAGACCGTTGCGTACCTCTACTCCACACGCTTGAGCAGCGACGCTATTTTGAATGCTACTCAAGCCCTGAGTGTGGAAGCACTCCGCAAACTCCGCACACGGCAAGAGCGAATGCGCTTTTCCAACGACTTGGCAAGTGCGCTGAACGAACGCGCTGCGGTACTGGAAGCAAAAGGCGACATGAAATCCTGCTCGGCGGCAGAAGAATACTTGCGCCGTGCTGTTGACCTTGACCCAGGCAACTTTGCCCACACCTACGACATTATCGAAGTGCGCGTCAATTGCCTCAAAAATTATGACCTTGCTGAACAAACAATTAATGACGGCTTCCAACGCTGCCAAGGCGATAACGCCAAAATGGGACTGCTCTGGATGTGGCGGGGAATCATTGCCACACGCAAAGAACAGTATTCTGCTGCTATTGATGCCTTCAAAAAAGGGCTCACGCTTTCCCCTGATATGCCACAGTGTTTGTCGGGCTTGGGTTTAGCGTATTTCGCCACAAAACAATATGGCGAATCTATTCCACCATTAGAAAAGTTAGTAGCAAAAGATTCTTCCGAAGCACAGGTTTTTCGAGCATTGGGTATATCATGCTATCAAACAAAAAAATACGACAAAGCAAAACTCTATCTCCAAAAATCGTTTGCCCTTAATCCCAATACCACCGATGCACCCTTGTATTTGGCGCGTGTACACTCGCTGAAAAAAGAGTACGCCGAAGCACTCAAGTTCTTAGAACTGTCGTTGCAACACAAACTTGTTTCCGTTGCTACGATTGAGACGGACACAAGTTTTGAAAGTATGCGAAGCACCCCCGAATACGGCAAAATTACCGCCAAATATCGTTGAGATACAGTATCGGACTGCTTAAATACATGCCATAGGCTTTCGCAAAACGGCGTTTTTTTTGAATAAAGGAGTATGCTCCTTTGCTCTACAAGACTTGACACAACAAGGGGTTGCAACCCCTTGTTTCCTACTGTTGCGAAAGTCCTAATACACTATACATGAACGTTTTTGGTACGCTCGTCTTACGGCACACTCACGTTCATCAATGTTCGGTCAATATGCCCGGCAATGCTATGACAGCCGATACAGCCCGCCCCTTTGTTTGCTACGGCATAGCGCACTGCTCCTGAACCCGTCACGTAGCCCCACACCCAACCGTCGGCATCGGCACTGGGGTCGTTTTTGCGCTTGAGCATGACCGCATAGCCCGATAAACTCCTATCAGCATTGACGAGCTCTTTGGTGATGATAGAACCTTCGGGAAAGGTTGTCCCAGAGCGCACTTTGCCGCTTGCATCCAGCAGCGCGGCGGCAGTGGCGTTATAGCGTGTTCGCATCAGTGCTTCGCTATGACCAGATTTTGGTGTGCGACCTATGTACGCATCACTGTTTTTGTACCATGTGTAACCTTGAGTTTGTTTGGCAATGTCGAATATTGCTGCATCGGTCAGTGCGGCGTTGCTATCTGCGCCCCCTGAGGGTGCGACAGGAGCACAACTGTTCACGACAAAAGCCGCCCCGAACAGCACGAATGCAGACAGTGATGTGATGAAATATTTCATAGAATTTCCACAAAATGATGAATAACGATGGATAAATTATTGGGCGTTGGTGCGTGATTTGAGGGTTTTCCAATGTTCGTCCCCCTGCATAATACTTTTATCGAGTGGCTCTTTTGCCCACATCTCGGCAGTTTTGGCGTTATAGTTGAGGTAAAGTTTACCTTGCACGATTTTCCACACCGTTGGGTCTGCGGCAAAGAGCGCGTTCTTTTTGCACACGGCATATGCACAATGCCCGCCGTATTGCGGGGCGTAATTGTCGGGGTTGGACTTGAACATCTCGCGGTGTTCAGCACTGGCAAAACGCCACGTTAAATCCTTCCAGACGTGGGTAAACTCTGCTTTGCCTTGCACAGCTTTGCTATCGGAAAAGTACGCCACAGCATCGTAGCCGCCAATAGCCAATTGTTCGGGCTTTTCCGTGCTGAGGGTCTTGTCAGTTTTTTCGCCCGTTTGTGCTATTGTTTGAACGGTGAACAGCGTGGTCAGTGCGGTCAGTGCGGTAAGTACGCACAGGAAATTCACGAATGGTTTCATACATCAAGCAGAGTTAAGGTTAGTGTACGGTTATTACGGTACAAACATACAACTGCTTGGATTGGTAAAGTGTTCGCTATCGAACATTTGCTTTGGGAAGCGAAAAATTTTTCAGGAGAATTTCGCCGCGCTTGAAGTCTATTTCTCCTGTGTTGCGAAGTTCGCTCAAGAGGATGTTCAGTGTGGAGCGCGTTACGCCAATGAGGTCGGCAATATTTTGCTGCGTGTATGGGTGGCGAACAAGCGTGTCGTTGCCCTGTGCAACGCCCGATTCCAACGCAAGGTCTTTCAAAAACTCTCGCAGGCGGGTGGGTGCGTCTTTGAAGAGCAGAAGTTCTATCCGCCGTTCGATTTTTTTCATTTTCCAGCCAATGCGCTTGTACACCCACACCGAAAGCGGTTTATATTCTCGCATCAGCTCGTGTAGTGTTTCCACACGTAGCGGACAAAGTAACGTATTATTTTTCAGCGCAACGGCACACTCTTTGCGCTGTTCCGCGCCAAAAAGAGCCATTTCGCCGAACACTTCGCCTGTGCTCAGAATACTTTTAATACGCTCTTCACCGTCTGGCGAATAGGTGAGAATTTTCACACTTCCTTCGGCTATCAGATACAACGTTTGCGCAGTGTCGTACTCGAGGTAAATCACCTGCCCTGCGGCATAGACAGCAAATTCGTGCTGCTCTCTGTATGCCGCGAGTTTATGCGGGCAAAGCAGGCTATACACATCCACGTTTTCGATATACCAAATATTTCCCATATGGTGCAAGGATACGCAAACCAGAAGGACGGAGAATGCTGCTAAGGACTATGCTTACGAGGTGTGGAGGGCTTTTGAGCGGTCGTCGAACGGTTCTTTTGTGCAAAAAAACACTCAGGTTCGACGACACATTCGGCACATTTGGGTTTCGTGCGAGCCGAACAGACCTTCCGTCCGTGCTGAATCATCAGGTGGGTGAAATCGCGCCACTGTTCGGCAGGAAGCAGTTTTATCAGCGCAAATTCCAGCTCAACGGCATCTTCGCCTTTACACACGCCCAAACGATTGACCAAGCGCGTGACGTGGGTGTCCACCACCATACCGGGTGTATCGAACCAGTGCGAAAGCACAACGTTTGCAGTTTTTCGCCCCACGCCTGCAAGCGACGTGAGTTCGTCAAGCGTGGAAGGCACTTCGCCACCAAAGCGTTCTACCAATGTTCGGCAACAGGATTGAATATTCTTTGCTTTTGCCTTGTAAAAGCCCGTAGAAAAGATATCGCTTTCAAGTTCCTCTTGCGAAACACGCAAGTAATCATTCGGCGAACGATACTTTTTGAAGAGTCTTGCCGTTACTTGATTGACGCGCTCGTCGGTGCATTGTGCCGAAAGCATAGTGGCTATGAGTAGTTCAAACGCAGTGGAATACTGGAGCGCAATATCAGCATCGGGGTACTGCCTATGGAGTGCGCTAACAACACGCTGCAGGCGTTGGCGTTTTGCGGCTTGAGATTCACGGGGCATCGCAGCTATTCATAATGGTTAGGTGTGCAAGGCTCTTTTTGCCTACGAAAAAGAATTTGCTTTAGAAATTCGTGGGGAGGCTTTGCGGCAGGGGTTTACAATAGAGGGTTTACGACAGTGCGGCGAACATATCAGCAACCTTTTTGGCATCCATACCGAATTTTTCTGAGGGGATAACCATAAATAGTCCTTCGGCATCCGCCATAACCTCGTCCTGAGCGTTGAGCAGTTGGCTGGTGATGCGCATCTTCTGTGCATCAGCAACTTCAACAAGCGTGGTAACGAGGGTGTGGGAGTTCAAAGGGAGCATTTTTTTGAAATTTGTTGAAAGGCGGATGGTCAAGACGGCGTTGCCCGACACCCACGCTGCAAAACGCATCACCTCTTCCAATACTGCCGAAATGCTCCCACCATGCACAATCCCCGGTGCGCCCTCTGTTCCTTCGCCAAACCAAACCTTTGCCCCCAACGTGTGGTTGTCCACACGCTTAAAAAACTCAACACGCAGGCGTTCGGTGTTGGCATCACCCGACACAAACGAACGGCGACCACCCATCAGGACTTTGGCAAGGTCAACTGGAATAATGCGTGAATCCTCAATCATAGCACTGGGTAACAATGTGAGTAAGAGTGAGTACGATTATGAAGTTGTGTTGTGAAGTTGCGCAGGCTATCACGCTGTAACAGCGGTTCGCACAAGATTCTCACAATGCCTGACGTGCAGCCCGCGAATCTCAGCAAAGATAGTATCTTCACATCACAAAGGCAAGCATTTTACTCAATTTCTACTTCGACGGCATCTTCGCCATAAATCCGTGCAAACCACGCTTTGTCAATAGCATGAGGGCTGCCCTCAAACACCAATTCGCCGCTTTTGAGTGCCACAACCCGCGTGGCGTACTGCCGCACAAGACTCAAAAAGTGAAGATTGCAGATAATCGTTGTGCCAAAAGTTTTGTTCACATAGTCCAAATACTGCATCACAGAGTGTGATGTGGCTGGATCGAGGCTTGCCACGGGTTCATCAGCTAAAATCAGTCGAGGGTTTTGCATAAGCGTTCGAGCAATTGCCACGCGCTGTTGCTGCCCGCCACTGAGCGCGTCAGCACGGACATGGGCTTTGTCTTCCAGTCCCACTATCGCCAGTTTTTCGTGTGCCTCGCGTTCGATTTCACCAGAAAACTTGCCCATAAGCGATTGCCACACGGGCATACTTCCCAAACGCCCTGAAATCACGTTTTCCAGCACTGAACGGCGTTTGACAAGATTGAAGTGCTGAAAAATCATACCGATTTCTTTTCGATACGCCCGCAGTTCCTGCCCTTGAATGTGGGTGATGTCGCGTCCGGCAACGATTACAGAGCCGCTTGTCGGCTCATGCAACCGATTTATGCAGCGCAAAAGCGTGGATTTGCCCGACCCTGACAACCCGATAACCACAACAAACTCCCCCTGTGAAACGCTTACGCTCACACCACGCAAAGCATGGGTGCCGTTTGGGTAAAGTTTATGAAGGTCGTTAATTTCCAAAAGCATAACTCTTGATGTATGGTTAAGCCTGCAATTGAGGTATGAAGATACGATATGTCGTACCACCAGCATCCACAACTCATACAGCGAAAAACGGCGGACACGGTGCATACTGTATCAGGCATCTGTTGTCCGCCGTCAAAGACATCCAGCAAGCATCGGCAAAACTTTAAGCAAGACCTTTGTCAGACCTTCGTCAGAGGTTAATTCAGAAAACTTTGCCACACTTTTTCGCCGTCGCTACTGGTGATAACGCTGCGAAGTTTGGTGGTATTCAGGCTCAGAATGTCGGCTATGCGAGCCAGATTGGCAATTTCTTCGGCAGAAATATTGGTTTCATCGCCTTCGTCGCCCGATGCAGCTGCCACGGACCAACCCATCACAAAGACGAGCATTTTAAATTCGGCACAATTTTCGGCGGTAGTTTTGCGAGAAAGAATGTCCATCGCTTTGGTTAAGCCTTCCAGCGGCGTGATGTGTTCAGCCTTCGACATTGCCAGCAGGTGATTAAAGTTGGTGTTCATTGAAGAAAACACTTCGCGGGCAAACGTGTCACGAAACCTCGGTGCGTCGCGCAGCATCCGTTCAAAGACTGCAATTTCTTCTTCGTCGATCACGCTGTCGGCACCCGCAACCTCGTAAAAAATCCACAATGGCACACGATGCAGTACTGATAAATCCTCAGCTGTGAAGTTTTGTATCGTCGACCCCATAACACTGCTCCTAAAATGCTAAAATGATAGTGACTGTGAACGTCCAAAATGACGCGGATTGTTTCAACAGGAATCTTCTTGAGGCGTGAGGCTTTTGGGTGAGTCTTTCAGAGAGTTCACAACGCATGCTTGAAACGCTTCAACAAGTGCCGCGTAAAATACAGAAAGCGTGGCATTTGTGCAAGGCTCAAGAATTTTCCGGCGCACCTCTGCCTAATCCGTCCAGCAGATGATACACAAGCCAATCAAGGGTAAGTCTTACTGACCGTCCTATTGACCGCAATCTTCTTTACGGCGTGTGTCGGTGATATTCAGGATTTTCCAACCCTGCTCAGATTTCCACAACTGAAAGGCATTAACCCCACAGTGGCTGAACGTTGTTCCCACATAGAATTGG